>Ga0209292_1000368_pt1 | contig 60895 bp, 46 predicted proteins | sample GOMGulsemesocosm_2_FD_184634 | JGI IMG/M metagenome (GOLD analysis project Ga0209292, IMG submission 184634) | Methane-oxidizing microbial communities from mesocosms in the Gulf of Mexico - GOM9C Gulf of Mexico (SPAdes) (version 2) | ecosystem: Environmental > Aquatic > Marine > Cold seeps... | reverse complement strand
ATTTAATCCTGACCTATTCAAATAGCTCCAACGCTAAAAACATGGCTTTATTGTCTATTTATGATGACAACTCAACACAGGGACTCGTTAATATGGAGGGTATTTATGCCGATGCAATCAATATTGATAACCAAGCTATGGTGGATGTCGCGTTGGTGAAGGAACAGGTAAAGTACGAACAGCTTAAATTTGAAGAAAAGTTAGCAGATTTAGAATTTGTGTTACAGCAATACCAAATGATGGAGTTACAAGCATTTAAGTTTGTGATTGATATGCCGAAACGTGAGCAAGTCACGATGGTAATGCTGACACATTTAAAAAACATGCTGGCGGAGTTTACGGCGTTAAATCCGGATATTAGTGCCAACTGGCAGGTAGATCCAAATAATGCGCTTAAATTAATTGTGCAATTGAACACTAAACGACAACGACATTGGGGTGAGGCAGGGTTTATTATTTAACGAGGGCAAATGACCTTACCCTCGTTAACGGCATTGTATAAAAACAATAACAACGAATACGTGACTACTATTTGTTATTAATCGTGGTAGCGATTAACCCGCGATTTTTTCTATCGGTTTAGCAACAATGTTACGTTTTTCTTTGTTAATTTCAGCAATGTTAACGTAAATCACATCACCTAGGCTGTATTCGACTTGATCTTTAATACTGATTTGGCCAGTTTCAATTAAGCATTTAACTTCTTTCTTATTATCATGTAATAAGCTAGCAGGAATAAATGCAACCGCGCCATTTTCAAGTAAACGCACACGTAAACCACCACGGTTAACATCCATAATACTTGCTTCGAATGCTTGTTTGCTTTCTACTGCAGGTGTTAGGTAATCAACGTATAACCACGATGAAATATCACGTTCAGCCATTCTGTGTTGACGACGACGTTCTGACATTAAGATCACTTCATCTTCAGTCGCTGACGGTGCTGAACCATTTGTCAATGTTGCCTTGATTAGACGGTGGTTAATGATGTCACCATATTTACGAATAGGTGAAGTCCATGTTGCATAACCGTCTAAGCCCATCGCGAAGTGACGTTCTGCACTTGCACTGATTATGCTGTAGCTTTGCATACGACGTAAACGACTGTCTAAAGCTGGATTGGCTTTTTCAGCGAGTGTACGCTGTAATTCAACATAACCTGGTAGTGATTGGATGTGCTCTTTGGTACATTCAATACCATGCTCGGTTAACAATTCGACAACCAGATCAATTTTCTCTGGGTCAAACCCTGCGTGCGTATTAAATACACCTACATCACCATTTTGACGGAATAAACGTGCAGCTGTAATGTTTGCCGCAACCATTGTTTCTTCAATCATTTGATTAGCAATTCGGCGGTGTTCAACATGAATAGCAAGTACATTACCGGTTTCATCTAGTTCAAAGCTGTAATCAGGTTGGTCTGGGAATACGATTGCATTCTTCTTGCGCCACTGTTGACGATGACGAGCAAAAGTAGCCAGTGATTGTAACTGTTCAGCCAATTCTGCTTCAGGCTGCCATTCAGTTGATACTTCTTCAATCCAATCTGAAACTTGTGTGTAAGACAGTTTGTGTTGTGATGTGATCCAGGCTGTGAAAAATTCAAACTCTTCAGCTAATGCACCGTCTTCTTGGATGGTATAAGTACAGCATAATGTTGGGCGTTTTTCACCAGCAACAAGTGAACAAACACTGTCACTGAGTTCACGTGGCATCATTGGGATATTACGCCCCGGTAGATAAACGGTGAAAGCGCGTTCTGCTGCAATTTTGTTTAGTTCTGAATCGGCAGGGATATATGATGTTGGATCGGCGATTGCGACAGTTACTTTTAAATTACCTTCCGCTGTTTTTTCAATAAACAGTGCATCATCCATATCTTGCGTTGATGCTGAATCGATAGTGAAAAAGGCTTTATCTGTCAGGTCCACACGTGTTGTGTCATCTTTGAATTCAACCGAATCAGGCATAGGTGGTACATCTTTAGCTAAGTCTTGACGTGCTAATGTTACCCACCATGGTGCATTGGGATCGGTTGCAGTCGCGACGAAGCTTGTTACTTCTGCAGAAAAATTACCGTCTTTTAATGCATGAGATTTAAGTTGTGCAACAACCCAGTCACCTTCATTTACTTTCTGGCCATCCAAACCGACTAATTTTGCTTTGATTGGCATGTTGATAACAGGGCTATCTGCAAGAATTGTTAGTTTATTTTTAGTTATACTGATACGCGCAATAAAACGCGTTAACTTAGCTTCAACTAAGGTATCTGGTTCTGCTGATGTTTTATCACCGTTAGTTTCGATATACGCTTTAATTCTATCGCCATGCATGATTTTTTTCATGTGAGGCGGCGCAATGAAATAGCTCTCGCCATCATCTGCTTCAAGGAAGCCAAAACCACGTTCTGTGCCTTTAACTGTGCCTTCTACACTAGGCGTATTTTGGCGCATATTTTGTTTTAATTGAGATAGTAGTGGATTGTCGCGAAACATGTAAAACCTTCCTGTAATGAATTACGCCTACTATACGACAGAGGAAGGTTAAGTTCCACCCCTTATGAGGGTTGTTTATTGTAAAAATAAACGAGGTTAAATAGTTAGCTTTATCTAAATAAAAGGTTAGCTATTAAACTAAGTTATTGTAAATATTAAACACTTTATTTTTAATTGGAAATCTATAGTAGTTTTTCAATGTCTTTAACCATGCCTTTTGGTGACAAGGTTGGTGGAAATCGATCGACAACATCTCCATCACGGTTTATGAGGAATTTAGTGAAATTCCATTTGATGCCTTTACTGCCTAATATGCCCTTAGCTTCTGTTTTAAGCCAATTATAAAGAGGAGCTGCATTATTACCGTTAACATCTATTTTACTAAACATATCGAACGTCACGCCAAAGTTAAGTTGGCAAAATGAATTGATGTCTGTATCTGAGCCTTGCTCTTGTTGTTTAAATTGGTTGCAAGGGAAGCCTAGAATCGCTAATCCTTGACTACCATATTTTTGGTGTAACTCTTCTAGTTCAGCATATTGATTAGTAAATCCACATTTACTTGCTGTATTTACAATCAACACTGCTTGACCTTTATAATCACTGAGTTTTTTTTGTTCACCTGTGATTGTAGTTACTTCGAAATCATAAAGTTTAGTCATTTTAAGTACCTTAATAATAGAATGAGCACGAGTGCTAATGTGCATTAATTAATTTAAATTGCGCACAATATATTGGTGGTTAGTATACTAATATGCAAGGACTTTCTTATGTTTAATATTATTTTGTAGTGTATTTTATAGTTGTTGCGTTAGAGGTCACAGATAAAAATTATAAACTGCCCTTGAAAACACTGATAACAAACCCATCTATCTATTAACGAATAAATTCAGATAGTTTTAATCTGAATCACCCATTAGAACAAAGGAACAAGTAATGACTGATACAGTTAATACTGAGACTCACGGCTTTCAAGCTGAAGTTAAGCAACTGCTTAAATTAATGATCCACTCTTTATATTCAAATAAAGAAATATTTTTACGTGAACTCGTCTCTAATGCGGCAGATGCAGCCGATAAACTTCGTTTTAAAGCATTATCAGACAACAGTTTATATGGAAATGATGGTGAATTACGTGTACGTGTATCGTTGGATAAAACAGCGCGTACAATTACTATTGCTGATAACGGTATCGGCATGTCACGTGAAGATGTTATCTCACACCTAGGTACGATTGCACGTTCAGGTACGTCTGAATTTTTTGACAATCTATCTGGTGACCAAGCGAAAGATTCGCAATTAATCGGTCAGTTTGGTGTTGGTTTCTATTCTGGTTTCATCGTAGCAGATATGATGACAGTAAATACACGTGCAGCGGGCGCAGCAGCTGACCAAGCAGTACAGTGGGAATCAGAAGGTGAAGGCGACTACCGTCTCGCTGATATCACCAAAGAAAGTCGTGGTACTGAAATTATCTTACACTTACGTGAAGGCGAAGATGATTTATTAGATGAATGGAAACTGCGTCAAATTGTAAATAAATATTCTGATCATATCAGCATCCCTGTTGAAATGTGGAAAGAAGAACAACCTGAATCAGAAGGTCCAGACGGTGAAAAAACACCAGCAGTACCAGGTGAATGGGAATCAGTAACACGTGCAAGCGCATTGTGGACATTATCGAAAAATGAACTGAAAGATGAAGAATATCAAGAGTTCTATAAGCACATTGCACATGACTTTGAAGATCCACTAACATGGAGCCATAACCGTGTAGAAGGTAAGCAAGAATATACAAGCCTACTTTATATCCCTGCTCGCGCCCCATTTGATATGTGGAACCGTGAAAAAGAACACGGTCTAAAACTGTACGTACAGCGTGTATTCATTATGGATGACGCAGAGCAGTTTATGCCTACTTACCTACGTTTCGTGAAGGGTGTGTTAGATTCAAACGATTTACCACTAAACGTATCTCGTGAAATCTTACAAGATAATAAAGTCACCACATCTTTACGTACTGCTTGTACTAAGCGTGTACTTACGATGCTTGAGCGCATGGCTAAAAATGATGATGAGAAATACCTCAAATTCTGGAATGAATTCGGTCAAGCACTGAAAGAAGGTCCAGCAGAAGATATGGCAAATAAAGAAAAAATTGCTTCTTTATTACGTTTCTCTTCAACATCTGTGGGTGGTCCTGCACAAGAAGTTGGTTTCGATAAGTACATCGAAAACATGCAAGAAGGCCAAGATAAGATTTACTACATCACAGCAGACAACTACACAACAGCTGTAAACAGTGCTTACCTTGAAATCTTCAAGAAAAAAGGCATTGAAGTACTATTATTAACTGATCGTATTGATGAGTGGTTACTTTCACACTTAACAGACTTTGATAGTAAGCAACTTGTATCTGTTACTAAGGGTGATCTTGACCTTGGTGCATTAGATGATGAAGACGCTAAAAAAGCAAAAGAAGAAGCAACGGAAGAATTTGCAAGTTTCATTGAGCGTGTTAAAACAACGCTAGGTGAAAAAGTAGCCGATGTTCGCTTAACTCATCGTCTAACTGAAACCCCGTCTTGTGTTGTTACAAACGAAAATGGCATGAGCAGCCAAATGATTAAGTTAATGGAGTCTGCAGGTCAAGCTGTACCGTCACAAAAGTATATCTTTGAGCTAAATCCTGAACACGAAATGATCAAACGTGTTGCTGATGAAGCAGATGAAACAGTATTCACTGACTGGGTTCAATTATTGCTAGAGCAAGCTCAGCTTACCGAGCGTGGTAGTTTAGATGATCCAGCTGCATTTATTGCGCGTATGAACCGTTTAATTGGTTAATTTTGGAGTTAACTTTGTGGGTATTGTTTTTATCGAATTACTCACAAAGTTGTATACAAGTAAGTAACAAAACAGCGCTAGACTTGAACACATCGGATTTCCCGTGTAGTCTAGCCGTTCTGAAATTTAAGCAATTTAAACAAGCTAAGTCAATTTAAGGGCAATTTATGCGTATTATTTTATTAGGTGCACCAGGTGCAGGTAAGGGAACTCAAGCACAGTTCATCATGGAAAATTATGGTGTTCCGCAAATCTCTACTGGTGATATGCTACGAGCTGCTATTAAAGAAGGTTCTGAGTTAGGTCAAAAAGTTAAAGCTGTTATGGATGGTGGCCAACTAGTATCTGACGAACTAATTATTGAATTAGTTAAAGATCGCGTTAAGAAAGAGGATTGTGAAAAAGGTTTCCTATTAGACGGTTTCCCACGTACTATCCCACAAGCTGACGCTATGAAAGAAAACGGTATTGACGTTGATTTCGTACTTGAATTTGACGTGCCTGATGAAGAAATCGTTAAACGTATGAGCGGTCGTCGTGTTCACGCTGCTTCTGGTCGTGTTTACCATACTGTTTATAATCCGCCTAAAGTGGAAGGTAAAGATAACGAAACTGGTGAAGATCTATCAATCCGTGTGGATGATGTTGAAGAAACTGTTCGTAAACGTCTAGGTATCTACCACGATCAAACTGCACCACTTATTGCTTACTATGGCAAAGAAGCGGAAGCAGGTAACAGCAAATATGTTACATTTGACGGTACACAAGCTGTTGAAACAGTAAGCAAACAGCTAGCTGAACTTCTTGGTTAATCGATAGCACTATCCCTTTCGATTAATTTATAGACTGTTATCAAACCCCGAAGATACTCGGGGTTTTTTTATAGCTAAATCTCAGTGAGTTATTGGATCCAATATGTTTAATCGCATAGAATAACCCTACTTATTAAGCGACAATGTAATTATGTGTAATATGACGAAGCAAAGTATTTTATTGGTTAATCTTGGTACGCCCGAGTCGGCAACACCAGCGGGCGTTAAAGCGTTTTTAAAACCGTTTCTTTCTGATCCGCGCGTGGTTAGCATTCCGCGATTATTTTGGTTACCACTATTAAATGGTGTCATTTTACCTTTGCGTTGTAAACGTGTTGCTAAAGCTTACCAGTCGATTTGGTTTGATGATGGCTCACCATTATTACATTACAGTTTATTACAACAAAAAGCGTTGTCGGCGTTATTTAAAGAAGCTGAGCAAGACGTGCATGTCGAACTTGCTATGACTTATGGTGAACCTAGTATTAAAAATGCTATTGCTAAGTTACAGCAAGCGGGTTCTGAACATATTGTTGTGTTACCGTTATTCCCACAGTACTCATCAACAACGACTGCCCCAGTATTTGATCAAGTTGCTCATTATCTGCAAACAAATATCGATGTACCAAGTGTGAGCTTAGTGAAACATTACCATAATAACGCAGCCTTTATTGATGCACTGGCACTGAGTATTGAACGACACTGGGAAGAAAAGGGCAGGGCAGAGAAATTGTTATTGTCTTACCATGGTATCCCTAAGTTCCTTGTTGAAAAAGGCGATATCTATGCAGATCATTGTATTGAAACGACCGCATTGCTTTGTGCGCGTTTAGGTTTAGCCGAAGATGAGGTTGTGCATTGTTATCAATCTCGTTTTGGTAAAGCTGAATGGTTACAACCGTATGCTAATGAAACCTTAGTGAAATTGGCTGAAAGTGGAACTAAATCGTTAGATGTGATTGCACCTGCGTTTGCGGTTGATTGCTTAGAAACGTTAGAAGAAATGGCAATAGAGAATAAAAAATTGTTTGTGGGTGCAGGTGGTGAGGATTATCGTTTCATTGCGTGTTTAAACGACGACGAAGCGCATATCCGTGCACTTCATGCCGTTGCGAGCGATTATTTACGTTAGTAGAGCTGCACTGTTTTACATTAGACATGCAGTATCTAGGTTAAAAATAGCGTAGGTCATTAACCTACGCTTTATGCTTATAGATGCTTCATCAGTATTTTTGAACGGCGCTGTAGATTATATAACTCTTGTTTTTCTACTGGTAATTGTTCTAGCTCTACAGGATCAAAACCACGCTCTCTAAACCAATGAATACTGTGTGTAGTTAGGACGAACAGATTTTCCATTCCTTGCAGCTTTGCTTGTCTTTCGATTTCTTTAACCAATAAGTCACCGCGACTTAAACGTCTATATTCTGGATGGGTAGCTACACTCGCCATTTCAGCAATATTACCAGAGAAGCAATACAGTGATGCACAGCCAATGATGGTACCATCACGTTCAACCACGGTGAAATGTTCAATATCCCTTAAGAGTTGCTCTCTTGTGCGCTGTACTAACATACCTTGATCAACTAACGGTTGCGTGAGTAACATGATACCCGCTACGTCTTCAATTTTTGCTGGGCGGGTTTGTTCGGCGCTTTGACGGACAATCTGGGTACCGACACCATCGCGTGAAAATAGCTCTTGTAATAGCGAACCATCGGTTTTGTAACTCACCAAATGACAACGGGTGACACCTGCTAATGACGCATTGATTGCTGCACGTAAATAAGACGCAGTACCGCTATTAATTCCACCTTGAGCATCAATTTCCTCTAGACGTTCTTGGGCTTGCTCTGGGAACATTTCAGAAATCAGGTTTCCGTTATAGTCCAACACACCTTGAGCCGAACAAAAACTGATCAGTTTATGTGCATTTAGTTTAATGGCAATTTTGGTCGCAACTTCCTCGGCACTAAGGTTAAAGCTTTCACCAGTAACGGAATAGCCGAGTGGGGGAATGACAGTGATAGCATTCTGTGCAAGTTGGTATTCTAAAGCGTCGGTATCGACACGACGAACACGACCGGTATGACAAAAATCAATGCCTTCATCAATACCCATCGGTTGCGCAGTAATAAAATTACCACTGACAATATTAATCTTTACGCCGTGCATCTGAGTGTTGACCAGCCCCATTGAGAATGCTGCTGTGATCTCATATTGGAGTTGCCCAATGACTTGCTTGATTAGTGGGAAAGCTTGTTCATCGGTGACGCGCTGTCGCTTGTGAAATATACTTTCACAATTGTGTTGAGCCAATATTGTGTTGATTTGTGGGCGAGCACCAAACACCAGTACGATACGAATGCCGAGAATATTTAATAAGGCGATATCATTGACGATATTAATAAAATTAGCGTGTGCAATCGCTTCACCGCTCAGCGTGAGTACGATAGTTTTATCACGGTGAGCATTGACGTAGGGTGCGGATTGGCGAAACCACCGCACTAACTGGTTATCTTGTTGACTCAATTCCATCTCCTTGGATTATAATGCTTATTCTAAACGCTAATATTCCTTAATTTGGCGATGAAATCAAGTCACAAATATTTGATTATTCGGCTTTCCACAGAATATGGATAAAATTATCACTGGCTTTTTTCTTAACCAATACGCGCCCGAAAATATCATTTAATAAGTCGTTGTCGTCTACAAGTCCAATATGTAACTCGCAGTATTCATTATCATTGATACCCATTGCTACGTCCGCCGGCCAATCATCACCCAGACTCACGATATCAACTGCACCACGATCTTCGAATTGCATAGCAAATAAGATTTGATCAGCAGGGGATAATTCTTTTTGAGCACTGTCTAGGAATGTGTCGTAGGCAAAGTCAATTAATTCATCTTCAGTTCTTAATAGCATGGGTTTTCCACATTTAATTCATTTATGGTGGATTTTACCTTAATCTCGATAAGATAAGAATGTTTCTTATAATATCCACTGAATTTTTATGTGATTTGTAATTGCTTCCGAGTGAAATAGACGTTACATTGAATGCGGACAATATAACATTAGAGTATGAATGCCCGTGGGCGAATAAAGGAATATTAGTAGTATGCATTATCAAACAGACGACGTTAGAATCCGAGAAGTAAAAGAACTATTACCGCCAATTGCAGTGTTGGAAAAATACCCTGCTTCTGATGATGTGACTAAAACAGTATTTGAATCACGCAATAGCATTAGCCAAATTCTTAAGCAAGAAGATGATCGACTTTTAGTGATCGTTGGTCCTTGTTCTATCCATGATACAGTGGCTGCATTAGAATATGCAGAGCGACTAGTGGCATTGCGTGAGAAATATAAAGATACGCTTGAAATTGTTATGCGTGTTTATTTTGAAAAACCGCGTACAACTGTTGGTTGGAAAGGTTTAATCAATGACCCGTACCTAGATGATAGCTTCCAATTAAATGATGGTGTTCGTATCGCGCGCAAACTATTACTTGATGTGAATGCAATGGGTTTACCAACAGCGGGTGAATTTTTAGATATGATCACACCGCAATATGTCGGTGATTTAATGAGTTGGGGCGCAATTGGCGCACGTACGACAGAGTCTCAGGTTCACCGTGAACTGGCTTCTGGTATGTCTTGCCCAGTTGGTTTCAAAAATGGTACAGACGGTACAATTAAAGTTGCTATCGATGCAATTGGTAGTGCAAACGCGCCGCACCATTTCTTATCTGTAACTAAATTTGGTCATTCAGCGATTATTTCAACAGCTGGTAACCCTGATTGTCATCTTATTCTACGTGGTGGTAGTAAGTCGACAAACTATTCTGCTGATGATGTAGCAACAATTACAACTCAATTAGAAGCTGCTAAGCAAGACGTTAATATCATGATTGATTTTAGCCATGCTAACAGTGAAAAGAAATTCCATAAACAAATGGATGTTTCAACTGATGTTTCTGGCCAAATTAGTGCTGGTAACAAAGGCATCTTTGGTGTGATGGTAGAAAGTCATTTAGTTGAAGGTCGTCAAGATCTTGTTAATGGTAAAGTCGAAACTTACGGTCAAAGTATTACTGATGCTTGTATTGGTTGGGCTGATACTGAAACAATGATGGCACAGCTATCTGATGCAGTTTCTACACGCCGTACAGTTAAATAAGTAAACTGGGCAGGTTAGCGACGAGACTATTTACGGTCTTATAGATTGCTTTGAAAGCTTACATAGTTAAGTTGTTCTGGTATCTTGCATTACTAAGCTGTTTAGGTATATAGTTCTAGCATATTATAAAGCACAAACTTTGGTTTGTGCTTTTGTCATTAAAGAGCGGACCAAAATGAAACGAATTATATTTTCTCTTGATGAAGTTTTGCCGATTGAAGCTGAAGCGTTAGCTGCAAAGACTTTTACCCCTACTTATGATGATCTTTGGGACCCTACGAAGTTTAAAGGTTCTAAAGTTGTTGATGAACACGGTAACAATGAAGTTGAAGCATTAAGTAAAGGTCTTAACTTCTGGCCAGATGTTAATCAACTGAACCCTAAAAAACTGAAAGCACAGTTAACCTTGATGGCTGAACACGGCGTTTTCATTATGAACAATGTTTCAAGTGATATCTCACCAATCGAGCGAGGTACATTAGCGTACGCACAAGGTTGCCACCCAGATAACGATGTTGATTTTCAATTCAATCAAGATGAAGTTTTTGATGGTGAAATGGGCTCAATCACAATTCCATTGGAATGGGTGAGTCGTTCTGTGAAAGCCGGTAAGGAACAGTTCATTATTGAACTTGGTGATGATGACGATGTGCGTCTAATCATCAAATAAACTGTTAATTACAGAATTAATACAGAGTCAGTAAAGAGTTAAGTAAGTTGAACTATGAGCTTTAATCACTCATAAAAAAACGCCTCTCGTTACTACAACGAGAAGCGTTTTTTTTACGCTAGTTAAGATTATAACAGCTATCTAATCAAGACCGTAATGACCAAAATATTAACGACGTTTTTTCTTTGGTTTACGTTTTTTGATTTTCTCGCCTTCAAGGGCTAAACGTTCAATCACGGCCTGTTTTTCTGCTTCAGCCATTACTGGCGTCTCTAAACTGATACGACAGATTTTGGCAGTACGTAACTCATTAATTAATATCGCTGCGGCTTTATTTAAATCAACAAAACCACCAGGGCCTAAACAACCGCGGCCACGACCAATGTCTTCTAACAATTCTATGTCTGTCTTGTCTAGGTTATCTAGCTTGTAACGTGCACGCATTGCGTCTGGGTAGGTTTTACATAAGTATTCTGCTGCATACATACCAATGTCATCATATTCAATCGCAGTATCTTTAATTGCGCCTGTTGATGCTAAACGGTAGCCAGAAAGTGGGTTTTGTACTTTAGGCCATAACATCCCAGGCGTATCAGACAACACAATACCGTTGTCTAATTTGATACGCTGCTGCTGTTTCGTCACTGCTGGCTCATTACCCGTCTTAGCAATAATACGATTAGCGAGGATATTAATTGTTGTTGATTTACCCACGTTTGGAATACCCATAATCATCGCTTTAATGACTTTATGAGCCCCTTCTTTATTAGGCACTAGCGCACGAGCGAGTTGTGGGATCTTTTTGATCTCAGCAGGCTCTTGCGTCGTAAAGGCATACGCTTTTACACCTTCTTCTAATTCTAGATATTCTAACCATTGTGCAGTAACGATAGGATCTGCAAGGTCGCTTTTATTGAGGATCTTAATGCAAGGGGTATCACCACGTAAATCGGAGATCATCGGATTCTCGCTGCTATAAGGGATCCGTGCATCGAGTACTTCGATAATGAGGTCCATTTGCGGCATAACTTCCGCGATCTCTTTACGGGCTTTGTGCATATGCCCCGGGTACCACTGAATCGTTTGTTTACTCATTTGAAATATAAGCCTTTTATTTTTCTTTCTATCACACTAAGTTCGCTGAAGGCACTCAATGTGTTGGTTTGAAAGTTGGTTGCTAAAGCAGTGAGTATTAACTTTTCCTGCCGTAGTCTGATTAACTAGCGCTAGTTTAACGTAAATCGTGATTTCGGTCACTAAGGGTTAATGCATCAATTTAAGTAATTTTAGCTAAGAGCTATAAGCAAGGTTGAATGTTAGGCTATCAGCGCAATGTTTTTGTAATGCATTACAGTTGAATTCTGTTCACGCTTCATAGCATGCATATTTGATATTTTGAACTTGCTTCTAACATGGTTAACACAAGTGTTGCATAGCGTAATCGATAAAAACTCTGAGCTTTGTTGGCATGTATTTAGTTTGGGCATATTGAAGTGCAATGATCCCCTGATAATTACTCTTAATTGTCCAGTCGCAGAGAACTTCTGTAACATCACCTTTGCTGATCGCTTTCTGCACGACGAAGTCGGGGAAAATACCGATACCTAACCCATTAATGACACCGTTTAGACGCATCTGAGAATGGTTGACGGCGTAACGGCCTGAGACTGTAACGCTATGGGATTCGTCGCCTTTCACAAAATCCCAGATGTGGTCGGTTTCATTTTCTGCTAAATATAGGCAATCATGTTCTTTTAATTGTTCGGGATGGGAAGGGATCCCTTTCTCTTTTAGGTAATCAGGGCTCGCACATAGTACTAAGTAGGTTTTACTCATCTCTTTTAGCACCAAATTTTCATCCGGCTTATCCGTAAGGAGAAAAGCGACATCGATACCATGTTCAAAAATATCGATTGCCCCATCAATAGCACGCAGCTTGAGTTGAATCTGCGGATACTGCTTTAAAAATGGAATGACAAAAGGCTGTAGCACCACATTTAAAAATGCCTCAGGTGCCGCAACTGTAATTGAACCTGCGGGTTTAGTATGTTCGAGACTTGATATTTCAACTGCTTGTTGTGCAGCATTTACCATAGAAATGCATTGATCATAAATCTTCTTTCCGGCTTCGGTAATGATCAGCTTTCTGGTCGTACGTTCAAATAGTTTAACGGATAAAGCTTGTTCAAGTCGGGTAATTGTTTTACTTAGTGCGGAAGGGGTGACACTTATCTTCTTTGCTGCTGCAGTAAAGCTTTCTTCCTGAACCACTAAAGTAAAACTCGCTAAGTCGGGTAATAAGGCGATCAGTTTTTGAGATATCATAATTCTATTTGTGCCTTAGATTCACTAATGGTTTTCCATCTACAGGGATAATAGTCTTATATGGGATCAATTAGAATAGCTGCATAGTATAAATTATTTCATGGCTTGTTCGGCTGTTGTTAATAACAAGTTGTTTCTAAGAAAGTTTAAAAAGGAATATTTACATGACTTCTACATTCTACAATCAGATCAGTAAGCAGTTAGAACAAACTAAAGCTGATGGCCTTTATAAAAATGAACGTGTCATCACTTCTGCCCAAAATGCCAACATTCAAGTGGCTGGCAATGAAGTTGTTAACTTCTGTGCGAATAACTACTTAGGTTTGGCTAACCATGCTGACCTTATTTCGGCTGCACAATCAGGTTTAGATAGCCACGGTTTTGGCATGGCGTCAGTACGTTTTATTTGTGGAACACAGGACAAACATAAAGAATTAGAAAGCAAGATCAGTACTTTCCTAGGTATGGAAGATACTATCTTGTATACGTCTTGCTTTGATGCAAACACTGGTTTGTTTGAAACATTGTTAGGTGCAGAAGATGCAATTATCTCAGACGAACTAAACCACGCGTCAATCATTGACGGTGTACGTCTATGTAAAGCAAAACGCTTCCGTTACAAAAATAACAACATGGCATCACTAGAAGAGCAACTTATTGCTGCAGATGCTGCAGGTGTGCGTCATAAATTGATCGCAACTGACGGTGTATTCTCAATGGATGGCGTGATTGCGAACCTTGAAGGTGTTTGTGATCTTGCAGACAAATACAACGCACTGGTAATGGTTGATGACTCTCACGCTGTTGGTTTTGTTGGTGAAGGCGGTCGTGGTACTCCTGAACATTGCGGCGTAATGGATCGTGTGGATATCATCACGGGTACATTAGGCAAAGCACTTGGTGGCGCATCAGGCGGTTATACATCAGCGAAAAAAGAAGTGGTTGATTGGTTACGTCAGCGCTCACGTCCATACTTATTCTCTAACTCAGTAGCACCTGCAATTGTTGCAGCATCTATTCGTGTAATTGAAATGATGGAAGAAGGTCATGAATTACGTGCAAAAGTTAAATCAAATGCAGAACATTTCCGTCGTGAGATGAGTGCGGCAGGCTTTACACTTGCTGGTGCTGACCACGCGATTGTACCTGTGATGATTGGCGATGCAGCATTAGCGGCTGAGATGTCAGACCGTTTATTAGCTGAAGGTATTTATGTAATTGGTTTCTCTTTCCCTGTGGTACCACATGGTAAAGCACGTATCCGTACACAAATGTCAGCAGCACACAGCGTAGAACAAATTGATATTGCAATTGCCGCATTTACCCGTATTGGTAAAGATCTTGGCATCATCTAAATAAGTGGATTAAAGAAAATGAAAGCACTAGCAAAATTAAAACCTGAACAAGGTATTTGGATGACAGATGTGGAAAAGCCAACGCTTGGCCACAATGATTTGTTAATCAAGATCCGCAAAACCGCTATTTGTGGTACAGATATCCATATTTATAACTGGGATGAATGGTCACAAAAAACGATCCCTGTACCTATGGTTGTGGGTCACGAGTATGTAGGTGAAGTTGTTGGTATCGGCCAAGAAGTTCGTGGTTTCGCATTAGGTGATCGTGTTTCTGGTGAAGGCCACATTACGTGTGGTCACTGTCGTAACTGCCGTGCAGGGCGCACACATTTATGTCGAAATACAACAGGTGTTGGTGTTAACCGTGAAGGCGCATTTGCTGAATACTTAGTTATTCCTGCATTTAACGCATTCAAGTTACCAGATGATATTTCTGATGATATGGCAGCGATCTTTGACCCGTTTGGTAACGCTGTACACACTGCTTTATCATTTGATGTGGTTGGTGAAGATGTATTAATTACCGGTGCTGGTCCTATCGGTATCATGGCAGCAGCAGTATGTAAGCACGTTGGTGCTCGTAATGTTGTGATCACGGATGTGAATGAATTTCGTTTAGACCTAGCGCGCAAGATGGGTGTTACTCGCGCTGTAAACGTAGCAACAGAATCGCTAAAAGATGTGATGGATGATCTTAAAATGACTGAAGGCTTCGATGTTGGCCTTGAAATGTCAGGTGTACCGTCTGCATTTAGCGATATGTTAGATAAGATGAACCATGGTGGTAAAGTTGCTATGCTAGGTATTCCACCAAATAGCATGAGCATCGAATGGGGTAATGTTATCTTTAAAGGTTTAGTCATTAAAGGTATTTATGGCCGTGAAATGTTTGAAACTTGGTACAAAATGGCTGCATTAATCCAGTCAGGTTTAGACCTAACGCCAATCATCACACACCATTTCCCAATAGATCAATTCCAAGACGGTTTTGATATTATGCGTTCAGGTATGTCAGGTAAAGTAATCCTAGACTGGGAATAACAAAAAATAAGATTTATTAAAGGGGCTGGTCCTAATGCCGCTCAGTTAAGAAAAGTATGAGCGGCTGATTGACCCTTCTCAGTTGTCAAAATCCAAGTGTCTTAAAACACTTGGATTTTTTTATGCAAATTTACCAATCATCCCTATATTACAATCAATAAAAGCCTAATCAGGTTGGCCCCTCCTTTATTACCATTTTTCAGAATAATATGATTAGTATGTTGTCTGACTTGTGTCACTATAATAAATAGTGCTATTAAAAATTAGGTTACTATATAAACTGATAGGTGCTATTTAAAGAGAGATGTACCCACCAAATTAAAACGTGATTTGTGTCATATATTTAATTTAAGAAAGGAAAAAAGTCGATAAAGAAGCTATTTTTGTAACATAGGATTGCTTTAATTAATAACTCAGCTTACACTTGTGCGCTATTATAAATGAAACTACTTCATTAGGCTTTAGAGATAGTATTATGAAAAAACCACCGTTAATTTGGTTAAATGTATTCGTTTTTGCTTCAACCTTCCTTGTTGCTATAACGGCAGTGCCTTGGTATGGCTATGTATATGGCTTTGAGACCTTCGAAGTTGTTGCCATGATCATCGGCATTTTTGTGTGTGGCCTATCGATTACAGGTGGTTACCATAGACTTTGGTCTCACCGTACTTATAAAGCGCATTGGTCTGTGCGATTAATTTTTGCATTGGGTGGTGCATTTGCATTACAAAATAGTGCTATCCATTGGAGCTCTGATCACCGTCGTCATCACAAGCATGTTGACCATGATGATAAAGACCCGTACTCAGCAAGTCATGGCTTTTGGTTTTCGCATATTGGTTGGATGTTACGTGAATATAATGCCATGCTTTATACCGATTATACGAATGTTCGTGACTTACAAAAAGATGGTATCGCAGTATGGCAGCATAAATACTATAACGTACTTGCGTTGGCTATGAATGTTGGTGTGCCTATCTTAGTGGGTCTTCTGTATGGGGACGTTTGGGCAAGTTTATTATTGCTCGGTGTTGCTCGTTTAGTATTAAGCCATCATTTTACATTCTTTATCAACTCATGGGCACACATGTGGGGCACACAGCCTTATACAGATCGTAACACTGCTCGTGATAATGCATTATTGGCTATCTTCACTCATGGTGAGGGTTATCATAATTACCATCACATCTTTGAAACTGATTACCGTAATGGGATTAAATGGTATCAATATGATCCGACTAAATGGTTAATCAATGTTTTAGCGTGGTGTAATTTAGCAAGCGACTTACGTATAGTACCTGAAGCACGTATCGAACAGGCTAAATTGAAGATGGAATTAAAACGTCGTCACGATAAAGTGCAGCATTTACCTAACGCAGAAGAAGTTATTTTACGTCTAAATCAAGAATACGATGTGTTATGTGAGAAACTTAACGCTTTTTATAAAGCAAAAATCGTATTATTTGAATCGAAGAAAAAATCACTGAATGAGAAATTTGATAAAATTCAATTTGAACAACAAATTCGTGATACTAAATTGCAACTAAACCAACTTAAAGACGCGTTCTATGAACAGCGTAAAGTCTGGAATAACATGCAGCTTAGCTTTTCTCATTAGATAATAGATGTATGTAATAACAGTCGGGTGTAATCTTAATACACCCTAACTGATTGCCAAGGATGGCATATAAATCATGGAGGATATTTTGATCAAGCATAAAGATATGCGTAAGTATTTACTTGCGCATGATTTACCAACCAATGATTTCGGCAACGCCTCATTTTTCGCCTTTGTTGAATATGTTAGTCCATTACGCAAGTGTAGAGTCGAGACGCTTGTCAGTTTTGTCCTTGCTGGCTATTGTGAAGGCACTGTCCGTCTCGATCCGAACGAAGCATTGACTCAAATGGAATATATGATGAACTTCACCTGTGCTTGGCATGAATGTGAATTTGATCTTGTGAGTAATAGTTTTGTGATTCGAGGTAGTGATGAAGCCAAAATGGGTGGTGATTTTGTTGTAACTATTCGACAGTATTAAGCTGAACTTTTCGTTTTTTTCGATTAAATCTATGTGATCGACCAAAATGTGGTTAATAATTGGATCATTAATTTGGTTTTACTGGTATTTCAGAATTAGACTGGTAAAATCAGCCCCCTTTTATTCTCTCATGCTGGTTCAAATATGAAATTTCCCGGTCAACGCAAGTCTAAGCATTATTTCCCTGTAAATACAGGCAATCCATTTGTCAAACCAGCAAATATTGCAAATGTAGCTCAGCCTGTATTATGTGGTATTGATCAGACACTCGTTGATATTGAAGCACATGTCGAAGATGCTTTTTTAACTCGTTTTGGGTTAATAAAAGGCGAGTCATTGATGATCAGCGATGAAATTGCTGAGCAAATTTATACTGAGTTAAAGCAAAATGATCTTATCGTGAGTGAATTCGCTGGCGGTACTGTTGCTAATACCCTACATAACTACGCAATCTTGTCTGAATCACAGTCGCTGCTATTTGGTACTATGTGTGACCAAATTAAAATTGGCAGTTATGCGTACCAATATTTATGTAATACCAGCAGTAAAGTAAACCTTAATTACCTACAACCTGTAAATGGCCCCATTGGCCGTTGCTTTACCTTTATCTCTTCTGATGGTAACCGTAGTTTTGGTATTAATGCTGGCTTAATGAATAAATTAACTAAAGAGCATTTACCCGTTGATCAGCTACAGAAAAGCTCTGGTTTACTTATCTCCGCTTATTTATTACGTTGTGCAGATGATGACCCAATCAAAGAAGCTGCAATGCACATGGTTGAGCAAGCTAAATTCCTTAATATTCCCATTATCCTTACACTTGGTACGCGTTTCATTATCGAAGGTAATGAAAAGTGGTGGCAGAATTTTATCAATGAATATATCACTGTTATAGCAATGAATGAAGATGAGGGGGAAGCATTAACCGGCTTTACTGACCCATTACTTGCTGCGGACGCAGCACTAGAATGGTGTGACCTTGTTCTTTGTACTGCAGGTGCTGAAGGGCTTTATATGGCAGGTTACACGGATGAAAAACATAAACGTGAAACAAGCGGTCAATTATTACCGGGTGCTATCGCTGAATTTAACCGTTATGAATACAGCCGTCCGATGCGTTTAGCTGATACAACTGAACCACTAAAAATGTATTCACATATTGCACCGTATTTAGGCGGTCCTGTCGAAATTAAAAATACCAATGGCGCGGGCGATGGCGCATTATCTGCAATCTTACATGATATGTTAGCTAACGCTTATCACAGAGATATCGTGCCTAACTCCGATAAACATTCTGCGAATTGTTTGGCTTATTCATCGCTTTCACAGCTGTGTAAATACGCAAACCGTGTGAGTTATGAAGTATTGGCGCAACACTCGCCGCGTCTATTAAAAGGCTTGCCTGAACGTGAAGATTCATTAGATGAAGGCTATTGGTCTAGCTAATATCTTTATTGCTGATACTCGAATTATCTAGATTGAGTACGGCTTGATAAATAATACAAAAATGGCGAACAACGAAACTGATACTAAGTTGAGCAGTTCGCCATTTTTTATGTAATATTTTTTTATACCCAAGCCATTAATAATGAGACACTATGGTATTAAAGAATGCTGCCAAATATTGCGTCAGAGGTGATGCTTGTCTTGGTTTGTTAGGCTTGTCTTGCTCAATAGTCTTAGGGTTGTAACCACTCACCATCAGAACAAAAGGTACCATGTGGTTTTTTTCTGTTTTTACAAAACCAACTAAATTAGATAAACCTTTTAATGAACCTGTTTTAGCGACAATCTTACCTGTTAGTTTCTTCGTCAATAACCCACGACGATATTGTAACGTACCATCGACACCAGATATTGGCATGGTATCTAATAGTTGTAGCTCATCATCATGCCGAATGACATATTCTAGTACACTGAACATGGTTTGTGCAGACACCAAATTGTGGCGAGATAGTCCAGAGCCATCGGCGATCACATTTGATGCTAATGAGATCCCCTTATCTGCGAGGATTAAGCGCATGGCTTTAGCACCATTTCGGTAATTACCTGCTTGCAGAAAGTATTCTGCGCCAATTGTTTTAAATAAGATGTCAGCAATTAAGTTATCTGATTCTTTCATCATTTTAGCCACAATTTCTGAAAGGGGAGGTGATTGGTGATTGATCACTAGGGCTGTCTTTACCGTTTGATGGCTTTCAAGCACCTTACCCGTAAATTTAATCTTTGCTTGTGATAATTCGGCTTGAAGCAGTGCTGTAAAGTAAGCCGTGGGTTCTGAAATAGCAAATGATAAGGGCAGGTTACGTTCAGACGGTGTCACACAGCCGAATAACGTGTAATTGTTGTTTGGATGACGTGTTACTTCTAAATCACAAAATTGAGCGTCTTGCTGTTCTTTGGAAATGATATCGACTTGGCTATTTAATATCATCGGCTCATAATCCGGAATATAAATTGTCGCTTTCTCAAGTTCGGCTGAGCGCTTTAAATTTCCTAATACGCAATTGCTATTGATGACCAAGGCTGATGCTTGTGTGGCATAGCAGACAGCTTGATCATTCCAAACCTGACCATTACCCCAATTATAACCGTTAAAACGACTTTGATTAAGCGTGATATCGCCGTTAACTTGTGTGATGCCTTTTGCTTTTAATTGCTTAAGCATTTCACGTAAATCTTCTCTGGTGAAAGTTGGGTCACCTGTAAAATTAAACTCCATTTTGCTTAATGTCTGTTTATAAATATTGCCATGTAAACTGGTATTAAAGATATACTCGTCAGTAAGGTAAAGTTTGGCTGTTAATGCTGTTAGCATTTTTTGTGTTGAGGCTGGTGTTAATAACAGTTCGGCATTATGTTGATTGATGGTGTCACTATTGATTTTTTCAGTTGATTTGAAAGGTTGACCAATAACATAGGCAACATTTGCACCTGGCGGGAGAAGTTTTGCTAAAGGCGCTATTTCATCGGTATTAGCGTAGGCAGTAATACTGATGAAGCAGAGAGTTGTACAATAAAGGAAAGTTCGTAACATATTATTTTTTAATATTGATTGCTGCATGGATGATTATTCTATCTGAGATTGTAAAGTAATAAAATGCGTATAATTAAATTACACAAAATATCATAAATGCGACGTTACTATACGAATGATATTTTTAATGAAAAACATAGTCATGTATTGATTGTGATTGTTATAAAAGCAAAGGCTAAGTCGTGATGAAAGTAGTAGAACGGTTATGGGTTGTTTACCTTATTGAAACAGATGTGGGTCTGTATTGTGGTATAACAACTGACATGGAAAGACGTTATCAGCAGCATTGTAAAGGAACGGGGGCTAAGTTTTTTCGTCGAGCGAAACCGATTCGAATTGCTTATACTGAAATCCAACCCGACCGAAGTCGGGCTAGTAAACGAGAGTACGCGATAAAACAGTTACCACGGAAACAAAAACTCGCTTTAATAAAGGCGTGAACCTTTGCCATTAAAGGGCTTTGGCTAGGACCTCTGGCATACCTGCGGTTTGGATTGCTGACGGATTACCGTCGAGCGCTGCAGAGAAGTGAATTGGTTTAATCTTAGCAGCTCTCTCAGCATCAAATACTGGGATCTGCGCCATCGCATGTTCAGTTAAGGCCAAGATCGTAAGTGATGGGTTTACGCCTAAGTTACCGGCAATAATGGAACCATCGAGAATACGCAGGTTCTTATAACCATAAGTCTGGCCTGTATCATCAAGTACCGCTGTTTTAGGATCTTTTCCCATTCTTGCTCCCCCCATCATGTGAGCTGTGATAGGAGTGCCCACAATGACTTCTAAGGCAAGATTACCTGCGTCACCACCTGAACGTTTTACGTAATGCTCTGCTACTTTATGCGCAATAGGAAAGTAGTTTCTGAGTTTTTCGTCACCTTTATGTTGCACCGGTATCCATGTCGGTTTGAATGGTGAATACCAAGCACGTTTACTTTCTAGATGAATGTGGTTTTGTGCTGTCTGCATCACTAATAAGATAATTGTGTCTTTTGCTTTACCAATTGGGTTTGCCATTTTAAGGGTTTTAATTGGTTGCTTAGCGATATTAATGAGCATACTTACTGAGCGGGGAATACCAGACTGTTTTGACGTCAATGGTACTGACATGCCTCCTGTAAATGCAGCATCACTGCCTTTAGCATAACGTACAATCTCAACCTTGGTTTCATCATCTGGAGAGAAGATCGACGTAATTGCAGTACCATTCCAAACTTCTTCTTTTTGTTCTTGCTGGGTCAGGCGATTGTGTGAAACGGTTAATAAGGTTTCTGAGTTTGTTAGTACGTTTTGACCAAGGTTTTGGCTTAGATTTGGTAATGTCTTTTCGACATCGCGCATTTTTAGCAACAGTGGCATGGTGCCAAAGACACCACCTGAAACGACGACTCCACGTGTTGTTAAGGTATATTTTTTCTTATTAAATAAACCTAAACCTTCGGTTACATGGATCGTGTAGCCCGCACTACCATCCTTTACGCCGTTTTCATCGGCAATCGGTTCAATCTTAGTAACATTTGATTCTGGACGGATTTCTGCGCCATTACGTTCAGCGAAGTAAAGATAGTTTTTATCGAGACTGTTTTTAGCATTGTGACGGCAACCAGACATACAGTTACCACAATAGGTACAGCTATTACGCTTTGGACCATCCCCATTAAAATAGGGGTCGCCACGATCTTCACCTAAGCGATCCACATCAATATTTTGTGAAACCTTATTTTTACCTTTTGGATAGAGTAGGCCGCTATATACTGTTTTAAAGGTATTTTCACGTCCCATGTCTTTTGCTACGTCTTTTAAAATAAGATCGGCAGGACCAAAGAATCGGTTTTGTTGTACGCCAATCATACGCTGTGCTAATGCATAATAAGGAGACAAACGTGCGTGCCAGTCTTCGTGCATACCTGTCCATGATGGATGAGCAAAGATCTCTGGGCCTGGAATAAGGTGAGTGTTGCCGTAAACAAGTGAGCCTCCACCAACCGCACTACCATGAACTAAGTTAATTTTACGTGTGATAGAGAGTGTAAATGGTCCTGTAAGGCCTAATTGAGGCAGCCACATAAATCGCTTTAAATTCCAACTCGTACGTGAGAACTCTTTTGTTCTAATACGTTTACCACGCTCTAATACTAATACTCGAAATCCTTTTTCTGTTAAACGCAATGCGCTAGCTGAGCCACCAAAACCTGATCCAATAATTATCTGGTCAAAATCAAAGTTAGTACTCGACATGTATTACCCCCTACTGCTAATCCGTTAGTCTCACACCAAGACTGTGCCTAAAGCACTATATTTGTTCTAGAATATCCTTGGTGTTCTCATTAGGTTAATTAAGATTAATGATTGAAATATGTTATCAAGATGTTGTTATAATTGTATGTACCATACTGTAGGTATGTTGTGGAACATTCTCCTCAATGAATTATTAATGTTGTATTCAATCTATATTAAATAATACTAGTAAAATTATCAGGCTGTTATGTTTAGAGACGTTTTCATTGATTAAGCTGTTATGGCGTTGACTTATGATAGCGCTAACGTGAACGCAATCGCAAAAATAAAATATTGTTATGTATACCTAATGAGGTAGTAAATGCGAATACATAAAGATATACCAATTAACCATAAAGGGCAGGACTTCTTTGTGGGAGATATTCATGGTGAATATGATTTGTTATTAGCTACATTAGCGCAGTGCCAGTTTAATTTTGAGTATGACCGTTTATTTTCTGTAGGGGATATTGTGGATCGTGGCCCAAATTCAATAGCTTGTCTTGAACTGCTGCATAAACCTTGGTTTTACGCTGTTAGAGGAAACCACGAAGAAATGTTATTTGCTGATACAGAAAGTGAACTGGCTCGTATTCATCGGAATGCAGGAGGAGAGTGGTTTTTTCAGTGTTCAATAGACGAGCAAGTTAGATTAAGGTTACTCATAGATCAGTATTGTCCCGTCGCGTTTACTATCGAGTCAAAATTTGGAAAAATTGGCGTCTGTCATGCCAATGCACCATTAAATTGGCCATCATTACAAAATGAAGATATAAACGATATGGCATTATTAAAAGAATGCGTTTGGTCGACTAAACAATACCGGCAGGTAAAGAAGGGAAAAGTATTTCAGATTCAGGGGGTTAAATTTACGATACATGGGCATGTAAACTGTGCGAGAGTAACAACTAATTTAAATCAATTATGGATAGATACGTTAATGCGGACAAGACGATTAACCATCTTATCCGCTCAACAAGCCTACATGGTGATAGCCTAGTTCTTAACCCTTAATTCTGTGGCTGCGCTGGCGCTGCTTTATAAAAGTAATTTAACTCACTAAGTACCTGATTAAACTTAGCCTCATGCATCGCTGTTTGTGGGGCTGACTTGTAAGTACTACGATCACGTACATCATGATTTCCTTGGCGACTAAATATGCCTTGATAAGAAAACAATGTAATCGTGTCTTCTTGAAGGATAACAAAGTTATTTTCATCGCCGAGTAACTGCCATGTTTTAAAGTTACCCGCAAATAAATCAATGCCACTACTGTAATCTGAAATAGGGTTTTTTACAGCTGATAGGTTAGTCAAAATAGTCGGAACTAAATCTGTGTGGTTTGTGTCTTGTTCTATAACACTTGGTTCTTTACCAGGCCACACGATAAATAATGGTACTTGGGTTTGATAAATTGAATAGCTACTTCCATAACCCCATGAATGGTTTTCTGAGTCATTAAATTCAGTGCCATGGTTAGACGTGAATACGATAACCGTATTATCAAACTGGCCTGTTTGCTTTAGCTTATAAACTAATTTTGCCACTGCTTTATCGACATAACTAACACTGTTTCGATAGCTATTAAATAATGCTATTTGGCGATTACTTGCTTGGCTATTTAGGTCTTGAATATTAGGGTAAAACATAGATGGAAAACCATTCGGTGTTTTCATGTTTTGCACAGAGTTCAGACTGACATAGCTAAACCAAGGTTTTTTATCTTGCTGTTCACCTAGCCATTTCATTGCTGAATTGATCGTTTTATTATCACTATTTGATCCTTCAACAATGCTTGTCTGTGGTGAGTCCAAATTAATAAACGCCGTTTGTTTTTGTCGGTAATACGCTAAATCATCAGTACTAAATATACCAAGGCTATAGTCTGCTTGAGTGAAATAGTCGAGCATAAATGGCGCTTTTGCTGAGGTTTGGATGTCATCCCAGTATTGTGGTGCAAGGCCATATATCATGCTGAAATTACCCAACACATTATCATTACCGGTACTAAAGTGGTGAGTAAATAATTGAGCTTGTTGCGATAATTTTGTCATTTCAGGCATGATGCTATCATTAAGCATATCTGCTCGAAGCGTACTTATATTAACGAATAAAACGTTAAGCTTTTGACTCTCGTTGTTAATTACCAATGGATTTTTAGGGTAGTCGAGACGTGAATCTGATCGTTTTTTTGTATCACTCACACGCTTATCAAATGCCTTTTTATCTAACCAACCGTATTTAGCAAGGAAGGTTCTTGCTGTCATAGGGTAAGCAAGTGGGAAATTTGCTTTTTGTGCGGTAATAGGGCGGTAAACCGCCGCATCTGCCCACATGTGTAGCAGGTGCCCTGTTAAAAAACAGCAGAAAAAGAAGATCGCAATAATAGGGCCGAGTTTAAAGCGGCTTAAACGTCTCAATCTGTGCCACAGAAAACTTGAGATAAGTAATTCGAGTAAAAATAAAAAGGGCACGAAAACAAAGAACGACTGCCAATCGGAGTTAAGTGTTTGTTCACTTTCTCCCAGTAATATCTCAAAGATAATTGGATTTATATGTAAATTGTAGAGCTTAAATATTTCTGTATCGATAATTAACAGAGATATTCCCAATGTGGAAAACAGGACCGTTAAAAAACGTAATGTACGTGGGAACGGTATCAGAAAACTGACAGGGAAGATCACAACCAGATATAATATAAAAATAATAAAACTAAAATGACCAAGCAAGCTGATAAGAGAATAAACTTGACCAAGCATAGTTTCAGGCCATTCGGCGATGAAAAGGTAACGTGATGCAACAATGATTGCCAGTAAGATATTGGCTAAGCTAAACCAATGGCCCCAACTGATAATTTTGGAGACCTGATCGCGATAATGATGTCCTGTTTCTAGCATAAGTTAAACTGCTGTCTCATATAATATTTTTATAATGTAATGGCGAATAATAAATGACAAGGCATCCTTGCCTATCATTTTAATTAATGTGATGTATCTTTGCTCTTTACTGATGCAACAAGTGCTTTAGCAAATTTTTCAGCAACCGCTTGGCGCTGTTTTGGTGATAAAGATGCATTGATGATATTTGCAGCTGCATTACCAAGTACCATTAAACCAAGGTCTAGTGGCGCATCGTGTTTTTCTAGTACATCAATAACTTCATCGATAACTTTTTCAACTTTATCACTTTTGTATTTAGAAACTATAGGCATAATTTAATCTTTTAATGTATGAATGGGCAAAGATGATTATAATACCTCACAGAATTCATTAACTCTAATACTTTAAATATATGCAGCTAAAATTAAATAACATTATTCTACATTCGTTAGCCTTTAATACAGAAGGTGAACTGAAATGTTACCCTCGCAGTGAGGAATTGGTTAATTCACAGCCGGTTGAAGAGCTTGCAAGTGAATTACATCGAATTTACAACGCTAAGCCAGCGAAAGGTTTTGGTTATTTTAAATGCGCAGAAGAGGACAATAGCCGTCTACCTTTTGAAATGGTACTGCGTAAATTCATGGATGAAGAAAGTGATTTTGTTGATTTTTCAAGCGCAGCATCAAATTTGTTGGTGGGTGAACTACTAAAATATGACTTCGGGACACAAGGTATTCTGTCTTTTGTTCATTATAATTGGATGGCATCTGATTACCTCATCGTTGCGTTATTGGAAAATAAAGACAGTGTAATGGTCACTGAACAGCTCGATCTCAGTAATACGCATTATCTTGAACTGTCTAAAGTACAACTTGCAGCAAAAATTGATTTGACTGAGTGGCGACAAAATAGCGATTCGAAGCGTTATTTATCCTTTATTAAAGGTCGTGCCGGACGTAAAGTGTCAGATTTTTTCTTAGATTTTCTTGGCTGTACAGAAGGAATGGATGCAAAAATACAAAATGCAGGCTTAATGCGCGCTGTTGATGAGTTTTGTCATGTATCTGAGCTAGATGCTGGTGAATCGATACAAGCACGTGAGCAAGTTGCGCAGTACTGTAATGAACAAATTAAAGAAGGTAACGAGATTGAAATCAAAGATCTGTCTGATCATTTAGCAGACGTTTCATCACGTGATTTTTATCAGTATGCTTCAGAAGCTTATGAACTTGAAGATAGCTTCCCTGCGGATCGTGGCGCCGTGCGTAAACTGACGAAATATGTCGGACAAGGTGGTGGTCTTAGTGTTAGTTTTGATCAAAAATTGATGGGTGAACGTATTACCTATGATGCGCAAACAGATACATTAACAATTGTGGGTATTCCGCCTAATTTGCGTGAGCAGCTTATTCGTCGTAGTAATTCTGTTGATGAAAACGAATAGTATTTAGCGCGTTATTTGTTATAAATTAAGGTGGTGGTAATGATGATTATCACCATCTGTTTAAGTCTCATTTATTCAATCAATTTATTTTCTATAGATCTCGCTTGTTTTAAGCCCCATTCTCCTTTAACAGCTACTTTTATCATCATATCTAAAAATATATGCAAGCCGTTATTGTCGAGGTCAAGACAGATACCATGGCTTTCTCGAGAATAAATATATAAGGCGACAAGGTTATCAGGTTTTTTATCTAACGAGATTCGAGTTGTTAGCAACGCATCGGGTTTTGCTGGTGTCGATTTTTTCTGTATTTCGGTTCTCCCAGCAGCATCATGCAATGCTTGTTGATGTTTATCTGCGAAAGATGCTTCTTGGGTCGTTTTGTTTTCTTTGTATAAAGATTGAATTTTATCTAGTTCATATTGTAGCGTTAACTCAGCATTTAGCATTTCTAATAATTTTTTGCACATGTGACGAGTGAGCCACCACTGAGGATGATTTATATTATTAGAAACGATGAGTAACATGCGATCTTCAACTGGGTTATAAGTTAAGCTAACTTGGCTCATTCGTTATCCTTACTGGATGATGTACATTGCATTGATATAACTTAATAGTAGTTTTTACGTCGTAAAGTGCAAATACAAATAGCAAACACTTTTAGAGTAATTGTAATGCAGATTTTGAGAGTGTGTACTAAACGGCATCGTGCAGAATCATGACTATATTTAAATAAAAAGTATGATTAAATCAAATCAATAGATAAGAAATCTGAATAAGAAGGTAATTGTGATGGGATGGAAAATTAGAATGAAAAAAGGGGGGAGAAAATTCTCCCCCTAGCCACTGAGTAATCAAAGATTGATTAAGCTTCAGCTGTTGCTTTTGAAGCCGCTGCTTTAACGACTTTTTGAACTTTTGCTGGTTCAGTTTTTAATTCGCTGATCATTTGAGCAAGTAGGTCGATTTTGCTTTCTACTTCATTCAGTTTTTGACCTTGAACACCAGTAAAGCGGCTAGTAATGCTTTGTGCTTTAGTTTCAATTGATTCTAAAGAGATTTTTTTGCCAAAAAGCGCTGACACTTGCTCTTTAATTTGTGGTTCAACTTGAGCGCCACGTTCAACTAAAGATTCAAATAGTTGAGTTGCTTTATCTGATGACTTTGCTGCTTCATCAATGATTGTGCCGTAAACACCAAAACCTGCAGTGATAGATGTTTTTGCTGTTTCTTTTGCGACATTGTAGATAGTTTCTACTTGGTTTAGTAAGTTAGCCATGGTAATCACTCCTAGTGAAAGTATTTTAGGTTAAGGTTTGTTCCAACTGAGTTAATCATATTGGTTTTATTTAGAAATCACATTCCAGAGGGAAATTAAATATGGCTAATTTAAAATAAAAAATGAACTACCATAAATGATGTATTTAGCTAATCTTAATTGTCATTTTTATCTGAGCGCGAGGAATCAGCAATATATATTAGAGCGATTAACGTTTCAGTTGGTATACAACAGTTGTTCCACTGACTTCATTTGCGACAAGTAATAAGGGTTTACCGTTTGGACTCTTATCCTCTGTAATAAACTTCATACCTTCAGGACCTAAATCACCAACAGCGCGAGGGTCACCCTTTGTTATCACACCGTTTTCAACTTCAAATTTAGGTGTGAAGTTTCGATTAACAATGTAATCGACGAAATAAGCCTGTTGTGGCACGGTAATATCATAAATCATGAAGCCGGATGTACGTTCAAGGCCAATAAAGGCATATTGGCGCCCTTTAATTTCGCCAAGCGCTAATGCTTCTGGCTCCGGGCCTTTATCGTCACTGCGGTTATCACCTTTGTTTTTGCTGTTATGGTTATTGAAGTCGATACCTAAGCGGTCAGCGGTAATACGCTCAAAGTCATTACCACTGTCGAACACTTGTTTTCCTTGTGCATCCCAAATAGAGAAAGAGCGTGAACCATAACTGTAGATCTTATCAATGTCACCGTCATTGTCTGTATCGCCAATGCTGGTTGTCACTTTCAATCGTCCTAGCTGTTTTTTATCTTGGATCGCATTAAATTGAGGGTGATTTTTATCGAGTGTTAATTTACCTGCACGGACTTCTTCGGAGAACCCTATGTAATTACGGGCATCCCCTTCATTTGCAGTAACTATAAAGTCAGCGCCATCAATACTGTAGCTAGCTATCGTATCTGGCTGGTAAAGACCGTATACACCTGCGTATGATTGGATATTTATTTTGCCATCTTTATCACTGGCGTCGATTGCGTTTTTCGTTAGACCATAATGTTTGCTGCCTAAGTCAACAATATTTTCAACTCGGTGCGATTTTAGATTAATAATTGCAATGGCGTTATTCTCTTGCAATGATACAAATGCTTGTGAATTGTCGTGGGAAACTGCGATATATTCGGGTTCAAGATCTTGGCTGACTGATGATTTTGGACCGTTAATTTTAACGCCTTTTGGTAATTCATTATGACGTGAAGAGTGAATATCAAAGTCGTTAAAAGTGATATTCATCGCTTGTTTTGCAGGTATATTGTTATTGATGTTGATTATTGAAATAGAGCCTTCAGGATCGACCGTGTAATCATCATTCGGTTCACCTTCGTTGGCTACAATTACTTTACTACCGTCATGAGTGAAAACAACATTATCGGGTAGATAACCGACTTTGACAGCGTGTAAATAAGTCGCTTTACCTGCGTTATTTAGTTTATAGAAACCAATGAATCCATGGCCTTGTACAGGGTTTCCTTTGCTGTCCCCACGTTCGATCGCAACAGCAAGTAAATTACCAAAAATAGCAACACTGTTTACTGAGCCTAGGCGTGTTAGATTGAGGTCTGGAGCAAGGTTTAATGTCGACTTTTTAGTTAAATTATTAAGTGTTAATGGGTCTACAGAAGTTTGTGTTGCGCTACTTATAGTACTAATTATACTCGCATCGAGAATATCTATTTGACCACTTTTAGCGTTAACCACAAAAATGGATTTGCTTTGTGCGTGATAATCTAAGATCTCTGCCGCACTCACACCATATTGACCTGATTCATAACGCGCAAGCATTGTTACCGTAAGGGGCGATTGGGTGAATTGTTGCGATATTTGTATCGAGGTGTCATTTGGTTTTGCTGTACAGCCTGTTATGACACTCGTTAATGCAAGGGCTATGGTTGTACTTATCAGAGTATTTTTCATTTTATTCACTTATTTAATTGTTTTTATGAATGCGTATATTGATAAATATAGGGTAGATGTAATGCATATTCGTGATACTTATATGACATTTTTATGAAATATTGATATTCATCCACCTAAATATGACATTTAAAGTTATACTTTCGCTTCTTCAAATCCCCAAGTTGGTTGGGTGAATTATTCATTTGTTAAAAAGGATGGAACAATCATGGCGTTCAAACATATTGTGATGTGGACTTTACTCGATACTGCCAATGGAAATGATAAAAGTACAAATGCTAAATTAGCGAAAGAAGCTCTTGAAGCGCTTAATGGTCAGATTCCAGGGTTACAACATTTGGAAGTTGGTATTGATTGTCTGCAAGGTGCAGGTTCTTACGATTTAGTATTAATTGCTGATCTCGATTCTCGTGAAACGTTAGATATATATCAAGATCACCCAGCACATCAAGCTGTGTTACCTATGATGAAAAGCATCACTAGCCAGCGTGCAGCTGTAGATTATTAACGATTATTTAAAATAAGCGCGTTTGAGCTATGACCTCTTTATAGATAGGTACATAGATATATAAGAAAGGAGAGCGTTTGCTCTCCTTTTTGTATCCTGCCATTTTCATATCTAAACGAGCTTTGATAGAACGTTTGGCTGCATGCAGTAATAAAGCTCTTAGCTAGAGAATGTATCGCGTAAGTTATGCGCTGCTGTCACCATATTCTTCAATGCTGCTTCTGTTTCTTTCCAGCCACGTGTTTTCAAACCGCAATCAGGGTTAACCCATAAGCGTGCGACATCAATGTATTCACTGGCATTGGTGATTAACTGTGTCATCCATTCAACACTTGGTACGTTTGGAGAGTGAATATCATAAACACCCGGACCAATATCATTTGGGTAACTAAAATCAGTAAAGGCTGATAACAGTTCCATGTTAGAGCGTGATGTCTCAATCGTGATAACATCCGCATCTAATGCGGCAATTGACGGCATAATGTCATTAAATTCACAGTAACACATGTGTGTATGGATCTGAGTATTGTCCCTTACACCTGACGCACTGATACGGAACGCTTTAGTCGACCAATCTAAATAGGCTTGTTGCTCGCTATTACGTAGCGGTAAACCTTCACGCAGTGCTGGCTCATCAATTTGAATCACTTTAATTCCAGCCCTTTCTAAATCAACTACTTCATCACGAATGGCCAGTGCAATTTGGTTGGTTTGTTCTTCACGGCTGATATCATCACGGGTAAATGACCAGCATAAAATTGTCACAGGACCTGTAAGCATGCCTTTCATTAGCTTGTTGGTTTGCGCTTGCGCATATTGGCTCCAAGCTACAGTCATTGGTGCTGGGCGTGAAATGTCGCCAAAGATGATTGGTGGTTTAACGCAACGTGTACCATAGCTTTGTACCCAACCATTTTTTGAGAATGCGAAACCATCGAGTAATTCACCAAAGTATTCAACCATGTCATTACGCTCTGGTTCGCCGTGTACCAGTACATCTAGCCCGAGTGCTTCTTGGCGTTTGACTACATTTTTGATCTCTGCTTGCATCTTGGTGATGTATTGGTCTTGGCTGATCACATTTTGTTTAAATTGATTACGGGTCTGACGAATATCACTGGTCTGTGGAAATGAACCAATCGTTGTCGTTGGGAATAATGGTAAATTCAATTCTTGCTGCTGGCTTGTGATACGTTGCGTGAATTGACTATGACGTTGTGCATCCTGGTCGGTAATTGCAGCAACACGCGCTTTAACCGCAGTGTTATGAATGCGAGATGACGTTGCTCGAGATGCAACTACGGCTGTTGATTCCGCCAATTGTGTTGTAAATTGCTCAGAACTCTCACCGCTTAGTAGTGCATTGATAGTGCTAATTTCAGTTAATTTCTGCGTTGCATAAGCTAACCAAGATTTAAGTTCTGCATCGAGTTTGTTTTCGTTATCGAGATCAACGGGGCTATGTTGTAATGAACATGAAGAAGCAACCCATAAACGTTCACCTAACTGTGTTTTAGCTTGCTGTAATGCGCTGATTGATTGAGCAAGATCGTTACGCCAAATATTACGACCATTAACAATACCAGCAGATAAAATAGCGTTAGCAGGCAGTAAAGCTAATGCTGAGTCGAGTTGCTGTGGTGCACGAGATAAATCAATGTGGAAGCCATCAACAGGTAATGAGAATGCTAATTCAGCGTTATCGCCTAGCGCACCAAAGTAACTGGTGAGTAGTAGTTTGTTGCTATCTTTTGCTAATTCAGTATAACTGGCTGTGAATGCCTGTTGCCATTCACTTGTTAGATCTTGAACTAGAATAGGCTCTTCAATTTGCAGCCATTCAACACCTTCAGTTGCGATGTTAGCAAGTAGTTGCTTATACGTTTCAACAAGTTGAGGTAGTAATGTCAGTTTATCAAAATCACTGTTGGTTTTACTTAACCAGAGGTAGCTTACCGGACCTAGCAAATTGGCTTTAATTGGGAAACCAAGTGCTTTTGCTTCTTGGATCTCTTCAACAAGTTGGTTGTAGCTTAATGCGAAATTTTGGTCTTCGTTTAGTTCTGGAACAAGATAGTGATAATTAGTATCAAACCATTTCGTCATTTCACATGCTGCAGCTTGTTGGCCACAGCAAGGGCTAGAACCTCGCGCCATATTGAACAGCGTATCAAGGGTGATTGTTTCTTCTTGATGACGCTCTGGGATAACACCTAACGTCGCTGATAATGCTAATACTTGGTCGTACCAAGCAAAGTCACCCACAGTGATGAAGTCTAGCCCCGCGTCAATTTGCTGTTGCCAATGTTTAGCCCGCAAGTTTTTACCTACGGTTTCTAACTCAACTTTGGTGATATCACTTTTCCAATATGATTCAATTGCTTTTTTTAATTCGCGGTCTGCCCCGATACGTGGGAAACCTAATATGTGTGATTTAGCCATCTGTAACTCCATTTTCTTAGATGTAATTGTTTGCTTGAGTCTTAAACTTTAAATTAAAATGGTAAACTTAATGTATAGACGCTTAGCTGTTTAGATGGCTAAAGTATTGAATATTATTTCACATGAATCAAATTCATATTTTTACTGATTAAGTTGAAATTAATTGATGTTGGCATTATGCTAAATTTAGTCATCTGTTTAAAAGGAAATTAACGATGCTCGAAGTTAAGCATTTGAAAACTATTATCGCATTAGAAAAAACCGGTTCATTAGTCGAAGCATCTGAAAGCCTCTATATGACGCAGTCAGCGTTATCACATCAGATAAAAGATCTTGAAGATCGTTTAAATACGGCGTTATTTATTCGTAAAACAAGGCCGTTACGCTTTACGGTCGCAGGGGAGAGGGTGCTTAAACTTGCTAAATCAGTACTGCCTATGTTTGCTAATACTGAACGTGATATTAGCCGTTTATTATCGGGTAATGCAGGGCGTTTACACATGGCAATCGAATGTCACAGTTGCTTTCAGTGGTTAATGCCTGCGATTGATGTGTTCCGTGACCACTGGCCTGAAGTGGAACTTGATTTAACCTCAGGCTTTAGCTTTGCCCCTTTACCAGCATTAAAGCGGGGGGACGTAGACTTAGTTGTGACGTCTGATCCACAAATATTATCCGGCATTCATTACGAACCGCTGTTTAGTTATCAGCCGATGCTCGCGGTTAGTCGTCATCATACTTTAGCGAGTAAAGCATATGTCGAACCAGAGGACCTGAGTGATGAAACCTTGATCACATACCCTGTTGAGCAGGAACGACTAGATATCTTTAATCTATTTTTAGATCCTGCGGGTGTTTCGCCTCATGCCATTCGACATGCGGAATTAACGATCATGATGTTACAGTTGGTAGCCAGTGGACGCGGTGTCGCAGCATTACCAAATTGGGCATTAACGGAGTATTTAGAGAAAGATTATATTTTAGCTAAGCCGCTTGGTGAAGAAAGTTGTTGGACAACGCTATATGCAGCTATTCGTATAGAGCAACTTGAAATGCCTTATATGGTTGAGTTTTTAAAAGATGCGAAAGAAAGTTCATTTCAGAAGCTGAAAGGGATAAAAACAGCGAACTTATAATCTTTTAATTGTTAAAAAGGGGGAATGAATTTAGTGAGTTCATTCCCCCTTTATGCTTAGAGTAGACCTGTACTATTGTTCATTCAATAACTGCTGCACAAGCATTCTTACCGTATCAATATCAAAAGGCTTGTCACACAGTGCTGAGACACCTGCTTGTTTTACCGCAGTTAATTGGGCGCTGCCTTCTTCAGAAGTCACCATCAGCACAGGTAGGTAAGATAACTCTGGGTTCATTCTGATTTTTTCAATTAGCTCTTTGCCATCCATTTCAGGCATGTTGTAATCGGTAACGATCAAATCGAATGTATTCTGAGCTAAATATTCCAGTGCTTCGACACCATTTTCTGCCGTGGTTATATTCACAATGCCCATACTATTGAGTACGCGACAGATGTGTTTTCTCGCTGTCAGGCTGTCATCAACCACCAGTATTTTTAATGAGGTTACATCGTATAAATCCAGTTCCATTTCTTCTGGTTCAATGTAACTAAGTGTGGCATTAAGTGCGCGTTGCAAGTCGACAAATTTAAATGGCTTGGGCAAAATTGCGATCGCACCCGCTTGTTTCACTTGATCTAAGACTGAAAATCGTTGCTCGCTAGAAATGAGCATAAAGGCAATATTTTCAGTAAGCACATTAGATTTAACGTATTCAGCCAATTCAGCCCCAGATCCATCTTCAAAGTACATCGCGCTGATGATCAAATCTGGAATAAATCCGGTTAAGCTTTCCTTTGCCTGCTCGATTGAAACAAGGCATTCGATATTATCAACACCAGCATCATGTAATTGTGTTGTAATAAATTTACGTTGTGTACTAGAAGGCTCAATTAATAAAATGGACAGATCACGAACTTCAAGACTCATATGATTCCTTGTAACATACTACATTATGTTTACTTTGTTTAAGTGTTTGATATTAATTGTTTTAAATTATATATCTATGGTTTGTAGAGACCGTATAAAGCATATATTAGCATAAACTCGCGCATGTTCTTTCCTGCTGCGCCATTTTGTCGCCACTTTTTATATGGTTTGCGACATGTCACAGACGGGATTAAACAATACTGCATCGTTTAAATGAGACTGTGAAAAGTGCGCGTATGCCATTGTTTGCTTAATCTCTCTGTGCCCTAAATCTGTTGTAATACTAATATATTTCCGCCGTTCATCATGAAGTGGGCTGCAAATGTGTGATGTAGTACGTGTGTTGCTTGACCTTTAGGCAGGCTTGTTATGCATGTTTTTATTCGGTTATGCAGCCTTTCGTAACTACAGTTGAATAAATTGCCGCTTTACCTATTCAAATTTGATGGTAAAAAGATTTTGAAATAGGAACCGTTCTATTCTTTCGTACTTTTGTTTCAATGAAGGTGATTTTGTATTCTGATAGTTGCGATCCTTTTAAGTTGATCGCTTCACATATTCTCGCTCCTGCCATTAAACAAATTAAGATGACATTGCCGTCCTGAAAAATTGATAGTCATATCATAATGCCTCTTAGAATATCGAAACATTATCAATTTGTTGGTTTATCTCGTCAACTTTGCGACAGAACCTTAAATATGCGTAACGCTCATTTAAGGTTGCGCACTTGTAAAAGAATGGTTGCGCACTTGTTAGTGGGTGGATATCGTGACACTATGTGGTGTATCTCCAAGTGGGTACCCCTAAAGGGGTTTCCATATGTAGTGGTTAGCCGTTAGTTATACTAATGCCTATTTTTGATTAATAAAATCATTAGGCTTTAATCTGATAGCTACAAGTAGGTTAATACAGTTTTAAATATGCATTTTTAAATTTATGACATTTATTAATATATCCAACTAAATATAAGGAAATTTTTATGAGTTTGAATGAATCGAATCTTACTGATTACGGTTATGATTTTGTTGTAGCAACAACAGAATCCAGTATCAATGCGACGTTAAAAGAATACTTTGCTAATGTACCGCAATCATCCACCTATATTTGTGTAGTTAGAACACAGAATGGTCTTAAATTAGTAACATTAGAGGACATTATTAAGCAAAGCGGAATTAATCCATTCGACCTACCAGATAATATTAGTATCGATGATCCAAGGGCCCAGAAGCTAACTAAAATACATTTTGATTGTGGTATTGAATTGGCCCTAGGCTTACCTAATATAAAGCCTAGCCTTATACCAGACGTCGTTTCTTTTATAGGTGGAACTGAAAATATAAAATTTAACTTTCTCTGTTCAAAATTTAAGATTATAAAGTACTTTCCTGCAGCTGGTGAGTGGGAGACCCCTGCTTATATTAAAGTGTGGCAGCAAACCGATAAGCCAGAGGACGGTGATCCAGAGGGAGCATGGGTGATAAGCGCGGATGTTTCACTTGACCAACAGGATTTGGACTCCGAGTTAAATACGCCTTATTTTAATCGTAATGCAGATCAAAAAAAGGCATTGAAAGCAAAAATAGATCAGTTATCTAACGCGGGTATAAAATTTAGTTTGCGGCAGCTTATTGTTGATTTGACCTCTTCAAAGAATATGAGCTTTAATACTGCAATGGATGATCTGAACCTGCCTACTAAGGTAAAATCAATATTTTACGACACCTTCATCACTACTTATTATGAAAAAATGAAAGAGAATGGCGAACCTATTATTGTGGTTAATGCCACGAATGAGGAGCCTGATAATTCATCGCTTGCTTTGACTGATATGCGTTATGTTGTAAATGACTATACTGATAGTCAAAATAAACCTATCGTTGAAGATCACGGTTTTTATACACTGAATTATTTATGTGCTGCAAATAATCACACGTTACCAAAGGTCAAGAAGTTTGATTGGAACTGGCTAGACAATAATGAGAAAAGTGAACACGGTATAATTTCGATCAACCGAAATACCCTTATTCAATTTTATGAAGATTCACTTAAGTCAGCAGTCAGTCAGATGTGTATCGATCCCATACCATATGCTCAAGCACTCGGTCCATTACGTATACGCTTCGGCTTAAGTTGTAAAGTGGGTGTAAATCCTATCCAGGTTGAAAGACCTGAGCGAGGTGAGCATGTATTGTCTTTAAAGTATACAGGTAGTGCAGATTGCGAATCGAAAGGACCATTATGGAGTTATGCTTATATGTATGCTGCGACTCCTTACGAATGTAACGTTTACTTTAGGGGGAATACGATTGTCATTATTCAGGATTTTAAATTTCATATAAGGATGGAAGCTGACAATGAGAAAGATAGCACAGATGTAGAGACTATTAAATTGACAGATACCTACACTCTATCTGTGGATAGTGATGGTACAATTAAAATGAAGCATGTCTCTACAGAGAAAAGACATCATGAAGACCTAAGCCTAGGTAAAGTGGCCGAGTTCTTTCTCCAAATGAAAGAGATCGAAGATAGGATCTCCAAAGTGGCTAAAGCAATCACATATGCAAGGATCAGAACTATTCCACTTGAATATTTAGATACTTTTGTTTTTCCTGGGGCTAATGTTTTTTCTTTTACAGATGTCTCTTTTTCTGACAACCAAGATTTGACTGCGAGAATTGTTTACCAAAGGCCAACAAAACTAAATGATAAACACAGTTCAGATTCGTTTGATATGCGTACACCTTTACTTGAAATTGAAGGTATTGGCAAAGTATATGCAGAAAGGCTAGAGCGAGCTAATGTCACATCGGTAGAGTCATTACTGGCGCTTGGTAGGACGAGGGAAGCATGTCAAGAGTTGGCGTTAGCAGCAGATATTAGTCCTAAATTAATCTCAACATGGGTGAATCATGCAGATTTACTGCGTATTAAGGGGATGTCGGCGCAACATGCTGAACTATTGGAGCGTTCAGGGGTTCATTCTGTATCTGAATTAGCTCAGTGTCATGTGGTTAATTTACTGCAGATAATGACAGCGCTGGATCTTGAAAAAAATATTGTACCAGTACTGCCTTTGTTAACGCAGGTTGAACGTTGGGTAGCTGAGGCTAAAACTTTACCGAGCGTGATTGAGCAAGAATTAGTCAATACGGTTAATGAAACAGTCGATATAACAGCTACCGCTACTTCAGAAATGATGACTAACTACTTGCCAGCAGAATTGATTTCACCACAAGAGAAGTTTGAGGCATTGCAAACTGAAGATGGGCATTCACTATTATTTTCTATTGATACCAATGGTATATTTAGCTTAATTCAAGAACAAAGTGGTGAGTCTAAATCAGGATGGGTAACAACAAACTTAAGTTGTACTTTACTGGAACAATTTTTTTCTCATGATAGTATTGCTAAATGTGATAGCTTTGCTATAGGTCAACATGGTCATAACTTTAGTCTTGCTGTGGTGATTACTGCAGCGGATGGTGATTATTTATATGTAGCCCCCGATATTACTGATTGGTCAGAAGCGCCGCATTGGCAAGCATATGAGTATGATTGCTCAAGTCATGATTTAAATGGTCATAAACTCGATATTATCGACTTGTTCTTCGTGGAGTATGATCAAAATATACAACATTTAGTTGTTGATATTGTTCGTGATCCCTGTGCTGCACTTGCAATAGTTCAGCGATTCTATGTTGACTTGAAGGATGACGAAAATCAATTCTGGAAAGAACATGCTTTTCCTATCGCCATTGAAGCAAGTAACTACAGTAGTTGCCTAGGGCGGATAGACGATGGTGAGTGGACGCCTGATGGTATGTATACGATGGGTCATGTTTTAGATTCACCTCAGTTTATGTATCGCGCGTTGTTTAATATCTACAGTGATGTAGCGCCTACCGTTACACTCCTTCAATTACCTAAAAATGCGCAACCTGATGCGATAGCTAGCACGAGAGCATTAGATGGATTATCGACATATTTATTTACAGTGAGTGGGGATACCTTGTATTACTTTTTGCCTAAATTAATTGAGGTCGAAGGGAAAGTCGAAGGTAAAAAAGCACTACAGCACTCTACGTTTAAGAATACCCACAAACTGATCGCCATGAAAGACGATAAAAATAAAACAGTTACTCTATGGGGGCTAACGAATAATAAACAAGTTTATTATACATCTTGTTCTTATGATGAACTTGGTGATCAAAAAGCATGGAGTACGCCAGTACCTATATTGTCCAATATAGATAAAATCTCAACTTATCTTAATATAAAAAATGGCGGTAATACTATTTTTGCGGCAGGTTCGACAAATGGGGCTAGCAGTTTACAAAAAATTGTACAATCTATTGAAACATCATTATGGCAAGCTTACGATATTACGTTGCCTCCAGTATCAAGTGAAAGTAAACCAATATCGTTTAATTCATATACGAGCAATGTTCAATTAATGGATGATAAAGGTAACCTTTTACCAAGTCAGGAGGTTTATTTAAATGCTTCAGGTCATTGTAAACTAAATATTAATGGACTTCATTATCTGATCCATGATGAAAATGAACAGATTAAAATTAAAACTAATGCTTCAGGTATGCTGACTATTATCGAAGCTGTGACTGGATTAAGTGCGACTAAAATTACGTTAAGAACAATAGATCAGGTAACCTTAAGTACCATTGATCCCATACAAAGGTCTTATCAAAAAATTGCTAAGTTGGATAGTGTCAGTAAGCTTAAATCCGCCACTATTAAAAGTGAAAATGGGGATGTACGCCCATTGCTGCCAGCAGGCGCTTCAGATAAGGATATAAAAATATTAGCTAATGCGTTAAGTACTGTGGATAATTGCTATAATGATATCTCGTACGCTGTCGCTAATGGTATTAAGTTCACTGCACCAACTACCACCAATGGTGGCATCTTTCATGATTTTGAAGTGGCTATCGGTAACCTATTCAACTGGTTAAAATCTGGTGTCGAAGCTATCATCGAAGTGGTTCAAAATGAAGCTAAAACGGCCTGGTATTTTGTTGCGAAAATTGCCAATAAAGTATATAGGGCAGTCATTGATACAGTGGACGCTGCATTTGATGCTGTTGAATGGCTATTTAATTATATAAAGACAAAAATAGAAGACTTAATCGAATTTTTAACATTCATATTTGAATGGAGTGATATTAAACGGACTAAGCAAGTCTTCCATAATCTAACACGATGTTATTTTAAGTCTCAAGTTAATCATATTGGCCAGATCAAGCAAGACTTTGATGGGATGATGTCCGATATACAAGATAGTATTCAGGATTGGTCAGGGATCTCGAATTGGGATAGTTTGGGAGACATCTCCCATTCAACTACACAAGAAAATGCACTCTCTCCAGTATTAAATCAAACGGTTATATCGCAACACTTTACCCATCACTTCCATACAAATATTATGGATATGACTGGGTTTGAGGTAATGAATTCTAAAGCAGTACCTGCAGAGCTAGAAGAACTCATAAAAATATTTTTTAATGCAATTGAAGCAGAAGCAAATGTTTTTGATGATGCACTTGATAAACTGAAAGATTTAATCGAATGTTTACCGACGTTAAATGTTGGAGATATTATTAAGCGGTTTATTAGCGTACTATTTGATGGTGTACTGAGTGGCACTACCATTGTTATGGATGCCTTATTTGATATTCTGAAAGTTGTAGCTGAGATAGTTTTAGATGCATTGGATACAAAAATTCATATACCAGTAATTTCAGATATTTTAAAAACCATTGGGATCCCTGAACTGTCTATTTTAGATCTAATTTGTTGGGTTGGGGCTGTCGCTTATACTTGTTCATACAAGTTAGCGGAAGGTAAAGCCCCTTTTGCTGACAATGATGACACTAATTTCCTTATTAATTTAAACGATTTATCTGAATTAGAAGAAGGGCTGAATAACAGTATTGAGAAAGGGCATGTATGTGGTCAGTTGACGTTGTCACCAGATGCTCGAACAGGCTTATTTGTTGCTGGTCACACTTTTGCGGGGATTGCGAGCCTTATAGCTGCACCAGTTATGGCATTTGAAGTTGTTTTAGCAAGAGGAGGTACTGCTGGAGGCGTTAATCTTGGTACTGTATCTGCTGTGTTAGCAATTGTAGGAGCGGGGTCTTCGGCTATTGCCAACATGGTTAGTCCTAAATGCCCAAGTGTATCTTCCTCTGGTCTAAGTACAGCAGTCACGACGATTCGGATTATTAATAAAGTGCTATTTAGTAGCTTTTTACAAAATAAATTTCAATCATCTAAGGGGATTTTAAAACGATACTCACTTGTCGATGGTCGTAAGGTGGGGGCGGTGATTGATGCCTTTTTGATCTATCCAGCACTCGCATGTACAGGATCTCATTTTTATGAATTGTCAGAATTGGATGCAAGTGAAGATCGTAGCTGCGCTATTGTAGATGAAGTGGCGAATATCGCGTTATATATTTCTCGTTTCACTTATACATTGGCATTGTTTGATGAAGATCCAGAGTCTGGAGCTGCACTTGTGGCCACGATGATAGGGTCTAAGTTCGTATATACTGGATTGAAATTTGCTGAGGCTGGAGTAGGTGACCATAAATCAATTTCTTTTAAGGACACAAGTTATTTACCTCATTTATTTACGGGAGGTATGCTAGTTAATGCTGGCCTTGATACCCAATTAGAAAAAACAGTAGCGATATCATATGATGTATTAGCTCCTGCATAATTTTTAGATGTAGTCATCTTGTCAATTATAATAAACAGTTAAGGTGGTAAACACCTTAACTGTTTTTGTATTAAGCCTTATTTAAGCTCGTTGTACCTATATCATGCGAGAGGTTTATCTATTTATCGTCATCCGATAGTCCTTCACTACATTCATTTGTGTATGTTTAAACTTTAGCCACTTTAATTTAACTGGCTATAATCTGTGCTTAATGAAAACAGTATGATAGATTAATTTATACATATATTGTTATTGGTATTTAGGTAAAACTATCACGGATTTTTAAAAGATAGTCAGGTTTCTCTATAGCCAAAAATTAAAATACTCAGTCAGATAGCTCGTCTTGTATATAATTTATAAGTCTAAACTAATGATTATAGGACGACTCCTTCTTGAATGAGATGATGATTTAATCATATTAAATTTCAATCGATTACCTGTTTTTATTCGTAGGTTAATTTGATTTTATAGACGTAACATTGTGTAAATTCTATAAATTTAAAGGGAGTCATTGGGGGGTGGGTTAGGAACCATTTACAATGACTATCCGCTTTATATTTTTTGATGCTTTAAGTAACGGAGTTACGAGTCATTCGCAACGTGTAATATTTTTAGAAACAGTTGAGTGTTGAATAAACGAGGGGTTTACAACTATACAGATGCAGAGGACTAACATTTATTACCGCAGCCCTTGAGCGTTAGGTCTATATTGTCTACAATAGCGCACTTTTTGTTTACTACAGGTCACGAACATGAACGATATTAAATCGAAACCAGCTTTACCGGATCGCCTTTCGGGCAATCCCCGCAGCCCACATCATATAGAAGAAGTTTTCCAGCACGACATTGGTATTATGCTTAATGGTAAAGAGCGTTTCGATGTTGAAGAATATTGTATCAGTGAAGGTTGGGTAAAAGTACCGTCACATAAAGCGTTGGACCGTCGCGGTCAACCGCTTATGATGACGATAAAAGGAACTGTTGAATCGTTTTATCGTTAAGACGTGCCATTGAAAAATAGATAACTTAGTTAAGGGTAATCCCTCTTAGTGAGTTGGCGATATTGTGACGTATTTTTGCAATGCCACTTATTATTTGAATCTAAGTCATCGCAAAAGGGCCTGGAGAAATTTAGGCCCATTTAGCTGTAAAGGCTAATTATCAAGGTCGCTTAACATATGTTGCTTATAATCCGTATCAGCATCTGTTGTTTCAAACTTTGCTAACTTAGCAGTAAGCGCGAGTTCAAACGTTTGTACTTGAGCCTTGTATGACAAGTTTGATAGGTCTTGACCGATAAACTTAGTGCCTAACCCTTCGAGTGTGGCGCGATAGTGTAAAACAATCTGTTCACGTTGTTTTATATCAAGTCCATTGATCCAGCTTACATCTGTCGTTATATGCTCTGCACGTTGAATCCCATTTGTGATTAAGTTCGCTGTTGTTGTCAGCAACGCTGTATCCCGAGGGCTGGTTATGATAATGGTATTAAGCTGTTGTAAGCCCTGCGATACATTATTGTAGCTTAGTGGAATTAATTGCTGATTTAATAGGTTAAATTGATCTTCTAATGGAGAGTAATAGTCTGCTGTAACAATATTTATTTCGAGTTCACTGATTTTTTTCTGTAACTTATCTCGTTCAAACTCTTGTCTTGAAACTAAATAATCTTCCTCAATCATATTTATGATGTGGCTTAAATCTTGATTAATAATCACGAAGTCTCTTTGCCATACAGTGTCTATTTTGGGCGCTAGATATTCAATATCAGCTAAGGGCTGAGCTAAAAATACAGTAACCTGAGTTTTTGTTTTTTGTGCTTTAATTAATTCATTACTGACCTCTGCAATATCTTCTAAAACAGTACTCTCTGATGGACCGCCAAAAAAACTTTGATCATTGGGATCAAACCTATTCACTAGCTTACGCATACTGATTAAGTTTTTTTGAATAGATTTCCAAGTATTGGGTGCATAGGTAGCAAAATTTTCATCTTTCGCCCTTAGGTAATTTTGCTCAACTTTCGTTACCGCATCATTTACGCGTTGATTGAGGCGTGAGTTACTGATTTTAGTTTGTTGGAGTTCTACTGCTGTCGATGATTTTTTTTCAAAGCTAGCACAACCTGTGACAAGTGTTATAAATACAAGCGTATGAGTGAGTTTAAATAAGTGCATATTCATCCATCCTAAAGGGGGGGTGAGAGTGGAATAACCGTAATTTAATGGTTTGTATAAGACTAGTGTGAGTTAATATATTTGTTGTTAAAATAAGGATAAGTAGTGATAACTATTAGAAAAGTTTGATCTAGAGTGAATAAAATGATTGAGAGATAAGAGTTTGAGTTGTTCTGAATAATTTTAAAGGAAATCTACAGCCTAGCTGGTTGAACTAAGCTGCAGTCAAACCTATATGTTCCCACTTGTCGGTAAACTAAAGCTGAACGTTGTACCTTGGCTTAGCACGCTAGATACTGAGATCTTGGCATGGTGCAATGAAAGTAGTTTTGCAACAATAGCAAGTCCTAACCCCGAGTTACCTTGTTGACCATTGACGGTATTTTTAGCCCTAAAATGAGCATCAAAAATCCGCTCAACATCTTCCTTCGGAATACCCACGCCAGAATCGGCAATACTAATGATTAGCTGGTTATCTTTAGGCTGTAAATGGATCTTAATACTGTCACCAGATTGACAGTGTCTTAGGGCATTATCAACGAGGTTGGTTAGTACTCGCTCCAATTTAGCAATGTCGGCAATGGCTTGTAGACTTGGGTCTTTAGGCTCAATGGAAAGGGTAATCTTCTTTTGTTGTGCTTGTAGCTGGAATTTGCTTAATACGTCTTGTGCTAACTCAGCAACAGCGACAGGTTCTTGGTATAGGCTTACTGTATTGCTGTCGAGTTGAGCTAGTTCGATGATCTGCTCGACAAGACGCTGTAATTGATTAGCGTTCTTTTGTGCCACTTGAATAAAGTCACTCCCAGCGGCTTCAGGATATTGTAACAACCAAGTTTCAAGATAACCTTTTAAGGACGCTAGCGGGGTTTTGAGATCGTGTGAGATATGTGAAAGCATTTCTCGGCGTAGTTGTTCTGTCGATTTAATTTGCGTTAATTGATTGTGTATCTTATTTTCTAATGACGAAAAGTTATTATGCAGGTTAATAATTTCATTCGCGGCATATTGATTCGGTGTTGACGTTGAAACAGTCGTGAAGTCATTTTTGACAAAATTAGTTATATCTTGATCTAGTTGACTAATAGGTCTGACGAGCCGTGCAAAAATGAACACCAGTAGTATAAAGGCTAATGCGAAGAAAATAATCAACACAGCAAGGATCTTATATATATCACTGTCGAATGCTAGGTTCTTTACAATACTATCGTATTTATCACCGCCGAGGATAACAAAAACATAGCCAATTTGTTGGTTGTTTTGGAATATAGGCGCAGCTGAGAACAGTTTTTGCTGATTAGGACTTCTAGGGTTATCTGCATAAATAGGGTAGCCCGCCCCCTTAATAAACCGTTCGAGTGGTTTAATGTCAATAGAATTACGTTTTATCTTACTTGGTTCTGCGGCATATACTAATAGCTTACCTTGGCTATCGGTGATGTATATTTCATAGCTGGGACCAAGTAGCATTAAGCTATGGAAGGCGGGTTTTAGTGCTGTTCGACTAATATCGCCTTGTTGTAAATCCTCTGAATAGTGGATTATTTGCTGAGCTAAGTTTTTGTGTAGTGTTTGTTCTACGCGGGCTGAGTTCGTATCGGTAATTACACAATAAATAAAAAACAATCCCGTTGCCATAGTGACAAACAAAATAATTAACGGAAATGTTATCTGTCCTAGCAAGGATCTATGTGACATCGGAGACCTCCAGCTTATAACCAACGCCCCATACTGTTTTGATGTAAGTGGGTTTTGCTGGATTTGGCTCAATTTTATTTCTTAATCTATTCATGTGTGAGTTGACGGTATGTTCATAACAGTCGTTATGATAATCCCATACTTCAGCAAGCAATTGTTCTCTGCTATACACGCGGCCAGGAGATTTGGCTAAAAAGAATAATAAAGAAAATTCAGTACTCGTCAGCGTTATTAATTCTTTATTTCGATACACACAATGCGTTGCTTGGTCTATGATTAAATCTGCAATCTTAATTTGTTCTGGCACTATGTTATTTGCTGCTTGTGCATTACTACGACGAAGTAGGGCTTTTACGCGCGCTTGTAATTCTAATACGCTAAATGGTTTAGCAAGGTAATCATCCGCACCAGCTTCTAGACCTTGAACACGGTCTAACTCTTCTGTGCGAGCGGTTAACATCATGATTGGAATAATAGCGTCATGGCTTCTTATTGTTTTACATATGTCTAATCCATCCATATCGGGCAGATTGAGGTCTAACAAGATAAGCTGGAACTCGTTGTCGTGTAATAGTTGAAATGCATCTTTAGCGTTGTGGCAGCAAGTCACTTTGTTACCAATTATCTCTAGATTGATGCGAATTAAATTTGCGATATCCTGTTGATCTTCTACCACCAATACGTGTGTATTCATTGTATTTTTACCTCTTATCGCATTTCGACATATGTTTATTAATCTTATCACTGTGTATTGATATTAATCGCAACTCTAGACATAGAGCATATCAGCCTTAGTTAGTGCGATCTACGTTGGATTTTTTTATAAGCGGTTGTATTGATATCATACATATGCACATTTATTTATGCATTTTTATTTATCTTCACTACCGTTAAATTATACCCTAAATATAAGAGTGTAACAGCATGCTTGGCCAGATAACCGAAACTGATAAATTAATTTTGTTATACAAATATGAAACTCAGGGGACGTTAGAGGCTGAATCTGTACTTGATATTTCTGATGAAGAAGCGCGTTTTATCCGTACTTCGGGTGAATATATTTTGTGGGAGGCGGGTAAACGTGACTTTGATTATCCTGAAGTGGCGAATTCACATTGGTTAGAAACCACTTATCGTGGACAAGCGGCTAAATTAGATTGTTTACAAACTCGGGATGCGATCTTATGCCCTTTATTTATGAGAGATCAGTTCTATGGTGAGTGGCATATACATAATGGCTTTTTACGGATGAATATAGAGTCATCACATCATCATATCGAATTGTTCTCGGTAGCGAGTGATGACAGTAATATTCATCCGATATTATTGTTTAAGGACAAGGAGCTAGTAGGTTCGGCGAATATAACGTTAATGGTGTAGAAATAGTGGAGAATAACAGATAGTTTTCACTGTTTGATATGTAAAACCATTTAATTTGATAGTTATAGCTGATTAATCATCATCAAACGCACGTTTAAATTATGGAATCGTTAGTTTTAGTTTATTATATTTTAACCTTTTCTGCTGTAAAATTAGCCATGAATAACCCATGATAAGTATAAAATGTAAAAAAATTACACTTTATAATAAAAAGTAACAACATATGTCTATTTGTTTCATAGTGTCATTTGTAGACATTATACCATTTTGATATCCCACTTCATTTCAAACGAAACCCTTTCATGTTAGTCATGTAAATCATTGAAGATTAAAATAATTTAATCTTGTCAACTGTACTTCAAAGATGCTTTAATCTTAGCTAGATAATTATTTATTTTACGTTTAATCCACATTTTAGATTCTAATTTCCATTTGAAATGAGGTAAGTTAATATAAATTGTTGTTGCGTTAAGTCACATTTTTGTGAACAATCGTTAGTGACAAATAACTCCCTTCATTTTGAATATGAAGGGGTTAAATCCGATATTTTGTACTGATGCTTCTCCGTACCTCATGCTATATGGGATACACATGGAACGTAGTATTTTATCTTTGATGTTGAAACAGACAGGAACAGATGATGCAAATAGGTATACCAAGAGAGAGCCTCAAAGGTGAAACTCGAGTTGCTGCAACACCAGCAACGGTTGAGCAGTTACAAAAATTAGGCTTTTCAGTATTGGTTGAAAGCAATGCGGGTCAATTAGCTAATTTTAGTGACGCTACTTTTGAAGCGGCTGGAGCAACGATATCGGAAGATACCAAACAAGTTTGGGCTTCTGACATTGTACTAAAAGTTAATGCGCCAGCGAATGACAAAGAAATTAAGTTATTACAAAAAGGCACTTCATTAATCAGCTTTATTTGGCCAGCCCAAAATGAAGCACTTTTAGAGAAACTTGCAAAACGTGAAATTAATGTTTTAGCAATGGATTCTGTGCCACGTATTTCACGTTCACAGTCACTTGATGCATTGAGCTCAATGGCTAATATCGCCGGTTACCGTGCAGTAATCGAATCTGCGAATGAATTTGGCCGTTTCTTTACTGGTCAAATTACCGCTGCTGGCAAAGTACCACCTGCCAAGGTACTGATCATTGGTGCTGGTGTTGCTGGTCTTGCTGCCGTAGGCGCTGCGGGTAGCTTAGGTGCGATTGTTCGTGCGTACGATACGCGTCCTGAAGTTAAAGAACAGATCACCAGTTTGGGTGCTGAATTCTTAACGGTAGACTTTGACGAGTCTGCGGGTTCTGGTGACGGTTACGCGAAAGTCATGAGTGACGACTATAAAGTTCAAGAGCAGAAAATGCTTGCTGAGCAAGTTGCTGATGCTGATATCATCATTACCACTGCATTAATTCCTGGTCGTCCAGCACCACGCCTAATTAGCCAAGAAATGGTTGATGCAATGAAAGCGGGTAGTGTGATTGTCGATTTAGCTGCAGTGAACGGCGGTAACGTTGAACCAAGTGTGGTTGATAAAGTTATTACGACTGACGGTGGTGTCAAAGTCATCGGTTATAACGAAATGGCTCGTCGCCTACCAGCACAAGCATCACAGCTTTACGGTACCAATTTAGTTAACTTACTTAAATTACTCACACCAGAAAAAGACGGTGAAATGACCATCAACTTTGACGATGTTGTTCAACGTGGTGTGACGGTAATTAAAGACGGTGAAATTACTTGGCCTGCGCCACCGATTCAAGTTTCAGCAGCGCCTCAAGCAGCGAAACAAGAAGAAGTGAAAGAAGCGCCAGCTAAACCTGAAAAGAAAAAAACAGGTATCTATAAGGCATTATTAGCGGGTGGCGGTATCTGGGCATATTCAGCGCTAGCAAATTATGTTCCTGCTGAATTTTTAAATCACTTAATGGTATTCGCACTGGCTTGTGTGATTGGTTATTACTTGATTTGGGATGTGGCTGCATCATTACATACGCCGCTGATGAGTGTAACGAATGCGATTTCAGGTATTGTTATTCTTGGTGCTTTCTTCCAAATGGGCGCAGAGAGTGGTCTTGTAACCTTACTCGCATTCCTCGGCACATTTATTGCCACTATCAACATCGCCGGTGGTTTTGCCGTTACTGAGCGTATGCTGAAAATGTTCCGTAAATAAGGATTTTTATAATGTCTCAAGAATCAATTGAAGCTGCACAACATGCTATCAATGCTGCGCAAGTAGCGGTAGATGCAGCAACACAAGCCGCGCAATTGGCACAGGTTGCAGTTGCAGAACAAGCACCTGTTGCTGTTGGCGTGGTACAGGAAGTTGCAGTCGCAACGGGCGGTAAAAGTATTTTAGAAGCGGCATATATCGCTGCAGCGGTACTGTTTGTACTTGCTCTTGCTGCGTTATCAAAGCAAGAAACGGCTCAGAAAGGTATTTATGTCGGTATTCTGGGCATGATTGTAGCGGTTGTTGCAACATTATTTAGTAGTGACGTAACAAATATCGGTTATATCATTGCCGCTATGCTTGCTGGTGGTGCATTTGGTGTACGCTGGGCAAACAAAGTCGGAATGACTGAAATGCCAGAAATGGTTGCGATTCTAAACAGCTTCGGCGGTTTGGCGGCTGTATTTATCGGTTACAACAGTTATATCGAATACAATATTACAGATCCAGTTATGTTAAGTATTCACTTAACGTTAATCTTCCTGGGCGTATTCATCGGTATCGTTACATTTGTTGGTTCATTAATTGCTTGGGGTAAATTAAACGGTCGTGTTAAATCGAGCGCGTTAATGTTACCACACCGCCATAAAATGAACTTAGTTGCATTACTTGCTACTATTTATCTGATGTTCTCGTTTGTTGGTGCTGGTTTTGAAGGCAACACGACTGCATTAGTATTAATGAGTCTTATCGCAATCGTATTTGGTGCGCATTTAGTGCTATCAATTGGTGGTGCGGATATGCCAGTTGTTGTATCTATGCTTAACTCTTATTCTGGTTGGGCTGGTGCAGCTACAGGTCTTATCTTAGGTAATGATTTGTTAATCGTAACAGGTGCGCTCGTTGGTTCTTCAGGTGCAATTTTAAGTTATGTAATGTGTAAAGCGATGAACCGTTCGTTTATCTCTGTTATTGCAGGCGGCTTCGGTAACGATGTTGTTGCACCAACAGGCGATGAAGATCAAGGTGTTCACGTTGAAACATCTGCTGCTGAAGTTGCTGAAATGCTAATGGGTTCTAAGCGTGTAATCATCACTCCAGGTTATGGTATGGCTGTAGCGCAAGCGCAGTATCCTGTATTTGCAATCACGAAGAAACTGCGTGACGCGGGTGTTGATGTGCGCTTTGGTATTCACCCTGTAGCGGGTCGTTTACCTGGACACATGAACGTATTACTTGCTGAAGCAAAAGTACCTTACGATATCGTATTAGAGATGGATGAGATCAACGGCGATTTCAACGATACTGATACAGTACTTGTAATTGGTGCAAATGATACGGTTAACCCAGCAGCGAAAGAAGAAAACTCGCCAATCTCAGGTATGCCTGTACTAGAAGTATGGAATGCAACGAACGTTGTTGTATTCAAACGTAGTATGGCAACTGGTTATGCTGGTGTTCAAAACCCATTATTCTTCAAAGAAAACACAACTATGCTATTTGGCGATGCTAAAGAAAGCGTAGAAGAAATCTTCAAAGCAATGTAATTGCGATGTCAGTATCGGTTAAATGATACAAGATTTTTTGAAGATAGAAGGAGCCGAAAGGCTCCTTCTTTTGTTTTATAATGAGTGACAATTTGTCTATTTAATTATTTTTTATATCTCAGCCATTTTTTTGCCACATCGCTATGAATTTAGAGATTGTGATGGTATAAATAAGTGAAATGTTAGGTTTAATACGTAGTTTAATTACAAGCAGATAGGGAATACCATGTTTGAGAAAATCGTTACAGCAGCAGCAGATCCAATTTTAGGTTTAACTGAAGCATTTGCTAAAGATCCACGCGCCGAAAAAATCAATTTAGGTGTAGGTATTTATAAAGATGAAACCGGTCAAACGCCTATCTTAAAATCAGTTAAATTAGCAGAGCAAAAGTTAATTGATGAAGAAAAAAGTAAAAGTTATTTAAGTATTGAAGGCCATAAAGCGTATGCGTCTGCAGTACAAAGACTATTATTTGGTGCTGATAGCGAGGTTGTAACAAAGCAACGTGCAATTACAGCACAAGCACCGGGTGGTACTGGTGCACTACGTACAGCTGCCGATTTTATCAAAAATCATTTAACAAGTAATCGCATTTGGGTAAGTAATCCAACATGGGCAAATCACGGTAATGTTTTCAATACTGCGGGTTTAGAAGTTAAGCAGTATGCATATTATAACGCTGAAACGCGTGGTTTAGATTTCAACGTAATGCTCGCATCTCTAGCAGAAGCGGAAGCGGGTGATGTTGTACTTTTCCACGGTTGCTGCCATAACCCAACGGGTATTGATCCAACGCTTGAGCAGTGGACTACACTTGCGCAATTATGTGCGAACAAAAAACTATTACCTTTGTTTGATTTTGCATACCAAGGTTTTGCAACAGGTGTTGAAGAAGATGCTGCAGGTCTACGTGTATTTACAGCGCATTGTGAAGAACTATTAGTTGCGAATTCTTTCTCTAAAAACTTTGGTTTGTACAATGAACGTGTTGGCGGTCTAACGTTAGTAGCGAAAGATCAAGATGTTGCGGCTGCAGCATTTAGTCAAATTAAATCTGGTATTCGTGCAAACTACTCAAATCCACCTGCACATGGTGCAGCGGTTGTTGCGATTATTCTTGATGATGAAACATTACGTAATCAATGGATTGCTGAAGTAGCTGAAATGCGTGTTCGTATCCACGAAATGCGTGAGCTATTTGTAGCAACACTTGCTGAAATGGGTGTGACTGGTGACTATAGCTTCATTACTCGTCAGAACGGAATGTTCTCATTCTCAGGTCTTACTAAAGAACAAGTTGCTACATTAAAAGATGAGCATGCTGTTTACATTGTCGGTTCTGGCCGTATCAGTGTTGCTGGTATGACTAAAGATAATATGCAGCCTTTATGTAAAGCGATTGCTGCTGTACTTTAATCAGTAATCAGTAATCAATGATTAATGACTAAATGGGTGCTTCGGCGCCCATTTTTTATACATATTTTAGTTTGTAATTATACAATTTTGACCTTTTATATAAAGACTCATATGCTGATGTTTATTATGCTGATAAGTCTATTTTTTGGTTTATAGTGCTAAAAATATTACTGAAAGGCTTATAATTAAACGATTAATCTTTAATTTGTTGTTATTTATATATATTTAAATTGCCTTTCCCTTTTCTAGCAATACTTTATATCAACAAAAATAATATATTTTGAATTAAAAGTTGTACCTAGATCACAAAACGTGTAAATTGCCGCAATCTTTGTAATTTTGAGGCAATAATGAGTAATAAACCACTGCAAATCCTATTAGCTGGCATCGGCATTAACTTAACTATCGGTATTCTATACGCATGGGGTGTTTTCACTGTCCCCCTAGCTGAAGCGTTGAACGTTGATGCATCAGATGTAAAAGCACCGTATAAAATTGCTGTTTTCACATTTGCTACTTGTTTACTTATTGCTGGTATTTTACAAGACAAGATTGGACCTCAAAAAGTGGCCATGCTTGGTGTGACTCTCGTTGGTCTTGGTCTTATTGCTTCAGGTTACACTACGACTTTAGTAGAACTTGAATTTACCTTTGGCGGCATTGTAGGTGCCGGTATCGGTTTCTCATACGCATGTATTAGCCCAAGTGCGATGAAATGGTGGCCAAAAGGTAAAAAAGGTTTAGTGAGTGGTTTAACTGCAGGTGGTTTCGGACTTGCTTCTGTATACCTAGCACCATTATCTACAAGCCTTATCGAAAACTACGGTATCTACGATACATTCAAAATTTTAGGTGCAGGCCTATTAGTAATCGCTATTCCACTGGCGTCTCTACTTGTTGCGCCTCCTGCAGGTTATGTTGCTGACGCATCTGAAGCGAAAGCGGTTGCATCAAGTGATGATATCAATCTTAGCTGGCAACAAATGCTGAAAACGCCTCAATTTTACCAGTTATGGGTAATGTTCATGGTTTCGGCTGCTGCAGGTATCATGTTAATTGGTAGTATTGGTAATATCAGTAAATCAATTGGTCTGACATCAGAGCAAATTGCATTCAGTGTTGTTTTACTTGCTATCTTTAATACAGGTGGTCGTGTAGTTGGTGGTTTAATTTCTGATAAAATTGGCCGTGTAAATACACTTGCTTTAGTATTCATGCTTCAAGCGGGTAACATGGCATTCTTCACTACAATTACAACGCAAATGCCACTGATGGTTGCGATTGCAATTGGTGCGATGTCATACGGTGCACTATTAAGTGTATTCCCAACAATTACTGCTGATAACTATGGTCTAAAAACCTACGGTACTAACTTCGGTATCCTTTATTCTTCATGGGGTGTATCTGGTTTCTTCGGTGGTTTCTTAGCAACTGTTGCTGGTTCAACTAACAATACTTATTTTGCTTTCGCTGCACTATTAGTAGCTGTTACTATAATTGCTTTCTTCACTAAACCAGTTGATAAAGCAGCTGTATTAGCGAAAGAAGGAAATAAATTAACAGCAGCTAAAGCTTAATCATTAGCGCTTATTAATTTGTGTCAAAGGGATAGTTCAAGAAATTGACTATCCCTTCTTGTTAAAAATGAACATTACCGCCTAAACTAAAATATTTCAGATCTGCTTGAATAACGGTATAACCCGCTTCGATCGTGAATGCATCACCAAACTCAATACCAAATAATATACCGCCAGAAAAACCATATTCTTCCCATTTTTTTGTGTCTGATTTCAGTGTCTCTTCTAAATAGCCAGCCCTTAATTTTGCATAGTATGTACCAGGTGTGCGGTATGTCCCATAGATAGCGTATGACTCATATTCCAAATCAACACTGTTTTTATCCATATCGACAAAAGTACCTTCAAACTCTAAACCAAAGCCACTCTTTTGAATACCTACAAGAAAAGTAGCAGGTAACTTAGGATCGAGTTTGTCAAACGCAGTATATATATAACCTGTTTTAGCACCGAGGTAAAAGTCGACATCACCAGATGTTTTATCTTCAGCTGAGGCTGTTGCTATTGTTGCGAGTGATAAAATGAGAGGGGTTAATTTTTTCATCGTTTATCCTTGTTTTATATGAACTATGCCGTGTTTTTTTAATCATAGTTACAAGAATCAATTTCGCTATAATATAAGTTGTATATCAGTCTATTATCTAATAAATCAAACTATGTTAGTGATATTGATCCACTGCTTTGGGTGTTATTAAAGTTGATTTAGTAAGGAGAAAAGGTTGTTTTCCAATACAATCATTGGTGGTTTCACTTGAAGGTAGTTGAGGTGGGGCTAATCATCGTTTTATAACAAATTTTGTAGTAAAGGTTATGATTTTAATGTGGTTTTAAAATGCTTATTTAAGTCTGACTTAGTATTTAAAGTAGTGATTATTACTTTAAATACAATATCGATTAGAGTGTATTTACTATGTTATTATTCGAATATAGTAACGGATTTAATGAGTTGTCATTAACGGTGAAATGATAACGAGAGGTGCTTGTGAGTAAGAATGTAAAAGGTAGTGGTTTATGGTGGAAGTTATTACTAATCCCCGTATTTATCGGGTTAGCTGTAATGATTTATTTAGATATTATTATTCGTTCAACATTTGATGAAAATAAGTGGGCTGTACCATCGACTGTTTACGCACGTCCGCTCGAATTATACGAAGGCGCTGCTTTAACTGCGGCTGATTTAAAAACGGAACTCGGTTTATTAGGTTATAAATTTGTTGCTCGTCCGACTAAACCTGGGCAAGCAAATATACGAGGTAATCAGGTTCACATTTATACGCCCGGATTTCAATTTAGTGATGGCTTAGAGCCTCCACGTAATATTTCGTTGCTATTGAATGATGGCATGGTTGCTAAACTGGATACTGACGATGGTGTCGGTCTTTTACGATTAGAGCCAGTTGTTATTGGTGGCATTTATCCTGCGCATAATGAAGATAGACTGCTAGTACAGCTATCCGAAGTACCAGAGTCGCTACAAGCAATGTTAGTGGCGGTTGAAGATGATAGCTTCTACGAACATTTTGGTATTTCTGTTCGTGGTATCGCCCGTGCATTAGTGGCGAATATTAAACAAGGTGGTATTTCCCAAGGCGCGTCAACACTGACTCAGCAACTGGTTAAAAATTATTACCTGAGTTCTGAACGCACTTTTAGCCGAAAAGCACAAGAAGCATTGATGGCAATCTTACTTGAATTCCACTTTTCGAAGGAAAAGATTTTAGAAGGGTATATTAACGAAATTTATCTTGGTCAAGATGGTCCTCGTGCTATTCATGGCTTTGGTTTAGCGAGCCAGTATTACTTTAAAACACCACTTGCAGATTTACCTATCGATAAGCAAGCCTTATTGGTCGCATTAGTGCGTGGCGCAAGTTATTACAATCCTTGGCGAAACCCTGAACGTGCACTTAACCGTCGTGATTTAGTGCTAGATATTGCGGTTCGAGAAGGTCGTTTAGACAGTGAATTAGCGGCGACAGCTAAAGCGAAACCGTTAGGCATGGGTGAGCAAACTGCGAGTAGCACCAAGCGATTTCCTGCTTATCTTGATTTAGTTCGCCGCCAACTACAGCGAGACTATAAAGTTGAAGATTTAAGTGAGAATGGTTTATCTATTTTTACGCATTTTGATCCATTGGTACAGAGTAGTGCAGAGTCAAGTCTCACTAAATCCATTGCACGACATAAACGTAATGGCTTGAGTGCTAAACTTGAAGGTGCTGTGGTGATCACACGACCAAATACAGGCGCTGTTATTGCTATTGTTGGTGGTGCGAATGCGCGTTATGCTGGTTTTAATCGCGCCATAGATGCTAAGCGTCAAGTGGGCTCATTGATTAAACCTGCTGTGTACCTGACAGCATTAGAACAGCCTGAAAAGTATAATCTGTCTACCTTGATCAGTGATGATGAATATAACCTAAACTTACCCAATGGGGATATTTGGTCACCTAAAAACTACGATAAGAAAGATCATGGTGATGTACTGTTATATAAAGCGCTTGCTAAGTCTTATAATCAAGCTACAGCACGCTTAGGCAATGAGATTGGCTTAGATAAGGTCATTAATACGATCCATGGTCTTGGTGTCGAACAACGTATAGCGGCTTTGCCATCGGTCACCTTAGGCGCAGTCGATATGACGCCATTAACCGTTGCTCAAATGTATCAAACATTATCTGCGGATGGTTTCTATACACCTTTATTAGCTATTAATGCCGTTGTCGATCCAAAGGGTAATGTGTTGAAGCGTTATCCGTTAGCCGTTGATAAGCGCTTTGATGCTGGTTCTGTGTACATGCTGCGTCATGCGATGCAAGCTGTTACGCATGAAGGCTCGGGGAGAGCCCTCGAATGGTTGCTACCAAACTTTGAAGTCGCAGGTAAAACGGGAACAACGAATGATCTAAGAGACAGTTGGTTCGCTGGATTCTCTGGTGACATGATGGCCGTTGTATGGATGGGACGTGATGATAATGTGACGACTGGTTTAACAGGTTCGAGTGGGGCTTTGCGTGTTTGGGCGGACATTTTACGCCAACGTTCAGCATTGCCGATTCAGAACTTGCCACCACAGAATATTACAGTCGGTTGGGTTGATAGTGATACTGGTCAAGGTAGCCAAGGTAGTTGTCTTAACTCGATCCCGCTGCCTTTTATGAGTGGTTATGAACCTGAAATTGAATTACGTTGTAATCAAGGGGTTAAGCGAGTGATTGAGTGGTTCCGTGATCTTGTCGAATAATGCGATTTGTCATTAAACATTAATTTTGGAAGTAACATGAAAATAATAAAACGCGCGTGTCTGTTCGCACTGCCATTACTTTTAACGGCCTGCGGGACAATACCTACGTACAATTCCAATGGTACGCAAGTACAAGAGACGAATAATACTGTTCCAGTTTCGGGCGAACAAAGCAAACCGGAACCAAAAGCTAAGCCCAAACCAGGATTGGTAGATGATACGGCTCAAGCACCTGCTGCGGTATTATCACTAATGAAACGTGCTGAAAAACAGGTAAATAGTGGTGATAATCGAGCTGCGATTGCATCATTAGAGCGGGCTATCCGAATCGCGCCACGTTATCCTGAAACTTATTTCCGTTTAGGTGAGCGTTATTTTTATCAAGGTAATTATAAGCAAGCCCGCTCATTGGCTGAAAAATCGATAACATTGGGTGCAGATTGGCTGTTACGTCGACAAGCAGAATCTTTAATTGAACGTGCTGCGGCATATTTATAATTTATAAATAGAGTAAAGAATGGAAATCGAACTACTAGAAATTAAAAACTTTATTAGCCAGTATCAACCTTTTGATCAACTTCCTGAAGAAGCGTTAGAAGAAGTGGTTAAAAGTATTGAGATCTCATACTTCCGTGCAGATTCGATGATTATTGAGTATGGCGATAAGATCCATGACCTGTATTTTATTCGCAGTGGTGTGGTGGAAATATACCGCCGCAAAGGTGAATTATATAACCGCCTCGATCAAGGCGAAATATTTGGTCAGATGGGTTTATTAGCCAATAATAAAGTTCGACTTCCAGCAAAAGCGGTTAAAGACACGCTTGTTTATTGTATTCCTGAAGCGCTCTTCCATGATTTTTGTGAACGTTATGAAGCGTTTTCTGATTTCTCGGAAGTGGAAGGTACGATTCGATTAAAGCAAGCTGTTGAAGATAATAACGATGATGCGAACTCATTAACTACCTCAAAAGTTAAAACATTATTGAGTCGAGACTTAGTAATGTTAAAAAATACGACGTCAATTCAAGATGTTGCGAAGGTGATGGCGGAAGAGAGTGTGTCTGCAGCCTTGATTAATGATCCGACTATTGTTAATGAAGATGGCAGCAACTTTGTCGGTATTATCACTCAGCATGATTTATGTGCAAAAGTTATAGCGACGGGTCTGAGCGTTGATAACCCTGTTTCAGATGTAATGTCGACAGAGTTGATGTCACTCGATCATAATGCTTATGTCTCAGAAGCGATGTTGATGATGTTACGCTATAACGTCCATCATTTACCTATCTTAAAGAACAAGCAGCCTATCGGTCTTATTGAAGTCGCGGATATTATTCGTTATGAGTCACAAAATAGTTTGTTGTTGTCGGGCAGTATTTTCCAGCAACAAAATATTGAAGATCTTGTTTTACTCTCTAAACAGCTCAAAGATTGTTTTGTACGTATGGTCAATGAAGATGCGAATTCACATATGATTGGTAGTGCGATGTCCGAGATTGGTCGCAGTTTTAAACAGCGATTACTCGAACTTGCCGAAGAAGAATTAGGTCAGCCTCCAGTTCCTTATTGCTTTCTAGCTTTGGGCTCAATGGCACGTGATGAGCAATTGATTGTAACAGACCAAGACAACGGTATTATTTTAGATAATAGTTATGATAATGAGAAGCACTGCGCATATTTTGAAAAATTATCTAAGTTTGTATGTGATGGATTAGCCGCTTGCGGCTATACCTATTGTACAGGCGATATTATGGCAACTAATCCTGAGTTTCGTAAAACTCAAGCTGAATGGGAAGATTGTTTTGCTGACTGGATTGATAACCCGAATCCACAAGCATTATTAAACTGTTCTATCTTCTTTGACTTAACAGGCGTGTATGGTCGGGTTAAATGGGCTGAGCAGCTAAATGCCTTTATTTTACGTCGCGCTAAGAAAAATAACCGATTCTTAGCTTGTTTAGCACGTAATGCATTAAACCGTACACCGCCACTGGGTTTCTTCAAAAATTTTGTGATGGAGAAGGACGGGCGTCATAACAATTCAATTAACTTAAAACGTCGTGGTACAGCACCGCTGGCAGATTTAATTCGCGTACATGGACTGGCAATTGGCTCTCAATCGCAAAATTCATTTGAACGTTTGGAAGATATAATTGAAGCGGGCATTTTACCAGCATCAAAAGGACAGGACTTACAGCATGCGATGGAGTTGATTTCCTTGGTTCGCTTACGTCACCAAGCGTTAGATGTGGAGTCGGAAATTGAACCGGATAATAATATTGAACCAGAAAATATGTCGGAGTTTGAGCGACGTAATCTTAAAGATGCCTTTTTAGTTTTAAGCAATGCGCAGAACTTTTTAAAATATCGTTATACCGCCAATAAAATGTAGGGGTTATTAATGCATAACTTTATCAATAAAGAGATTTTAAACTGGGGTGCGTTTTATAAAGTAAAGGTAGCCCAGAGTAAGGATGAACGTTTAAAGTCTTTTTACCGGACTGGCATGTATCATGATGAAACGAAGTTAAGTGATATTGATTTTGTCGCGTTAGATTTTGAAACGACAGGGCTGGATTCACAACAAAATAGCATTATTAGCATTGGCTTAGTGCCGTTTAATTTGAAACGTATTTTTTGTCGGCAAGCGCAGCATTGGTATATTGATCCAGAGGATAAGTTACAAGAAAATTCCATTATTATTCACGGTATTACCCATACAGATCTAAAAGGTGCGCCCGATTTGTTACGGATACTAGAGCCCGTATTAGAGGCATTAGCGGGAAAGGTTGTTGTGGTTCATTACCGCCGTATTGAACGTGATTTTTTTGATAGTAATTTACGTAGTTTAATTAATGAAGGTATTGTGTTCCCTGTTGTTGATACTATGCAGATAGAAGCAGATGTGCAAGATGCGCAAGCCAAGGGCTTTTTCAGTTTATTTAAACGTAAACGTCAGGACTCTATTCGTCTTGCAAATAGCCGATCTCGTTATCATTTACCTGTGTATCCCCCACATGATGCGTTAACAGATGCGATTGCGACAGCTGAGTTATTACAAGCCCAGATTCATTATCACTTTTCGCCAGACACTCCGATTAAAAATCTTTGGTTGTAAATAGTAGATAGTAGTTGTAACCAGTAAGCATTTAAAAAATAGTGCGTTAATATTTCATTATATTAACGCGCTATTTTGTTTTATTAGGCTCTGTTTTTATTTCTTATTTTAACTAGGATACATCAAGTCCTTGCTGCCAAAATGCAATTTCCATACGAGTAGCCGTTCTAAATACATGTATTAGGTTACGACCGCGTTGGCTATTTAGGTCGATTTCAG
>Ga0209292_1000367_pt1 | contig 60944 bp, 58 predicted proteins | sample GOMGulsemesocosm_2_FD_184634 | JGI IMG/M metagenome (GOLD analysis project Ga0209292, IMG submission 184634) | Methane-oxidizing microbial communities from mesocosms in the Gulf of Mexico - GOM9C Gulf of Mexico (SPAdes) (version 2) | ecosystem: Environmental > Aquatic > Marine > Cold seeps... | reverse complement strand
CATGCAGCAAGTGATCGCAGCGAGAAGGCGTTTATGACATTAAGTTGTGCTGCTTTACCTGATGATGCCGCTGAAACCGAACTTTTTGGTGAAGGCTCTAAGGAAGATGGAAAAGTTAAAACAGGCTTATTCGAGTCTGCTGATGGTGGCACAATCTTTCTTGACGAAGTCGGAGAGATGTCTCCAAAATTGCAAACAAAAGTTTTAAGAGTCATTCAAGACGGAATTTTTCGCCGAGTAAATGGTGAAGCTGAAATTAAGGTTAATGTAAGGATCATCAGTTCTACCAATTGCGATTTATTGAACATGGTCTCTACTGGAGAGTTTCGCGAAGATTTATACTATAGACTGAATGTTCTGGGTTTGAATATCCCGTCATTACGTGACAGACGTTCGGATATTATTCCCCTAGCTGAATTTTTTATTGCTAAATTTGGCCAACGAATTGGCAAAACTAGTGTGACTATGTCAGATGATTGCCGAGATTTCATCGAACATTATCCATGGCCTGGTAATGTGCGACAGTTAGAAAATGTCTTAATTCGTGCCGTTTCATTAATGGAAGGCAGTGTTGTAATGACATCACATCTACAGTTACCAGCATATACTCGTGAACATGGTTATTTGGAACAAGAATTTGAAGGTACATTAGACGCAGCAGTTAAAAGTTTTGAAGCTGACTTATTACGTAAGTTATATCCTGCTTACCCAAGTACTCGACAGTTGGCGAAAAAACTAGGTTTAAGCCATACAGCAATAGCGAATAAACTACGTGAATACGATATCAATAAAAAAACCGTAAAAATATAAGAGATATATAATATGAAACTTTTTGGTTATTGGCGCTCTTCTGCAGCTTATAGAGTAAGAATCGCATTGCATTTAAAAGAAATCGCTTACGAATCTATAGCGGTACATCTTGTAAAAAATGGCGGTGAACAACATCACGATAAATATACAGAATTAAATCCAACACACTTAGTACCAACATTAGTTGATGATACTGAAGAAGGAGAGTTAATACTGAATCAGAGTATGGCTATTCTTGATTACCTTGATAATAAATATCCTCAATCACCTTTATACCCAGAAAGTGTTATTGATAAAGCAAAAGTACAGGCATTATCACTTGATATCGCTTGTGAGATTCATCCTGTAAATAATTTACGTGTCCAGCAGTATTTAGTAAAAGAACTGAATGTTGATGAAGCAAGCAAGCTCTCTTGGAGCCATCATTGGATGAACGTTGGATTTACTGCAATAGAAGAGCAACTTCAGAAAACTTCAGGTGATTATTGTTTTGGAAACCAAATTACCGTTGCTGATCTTTGCCTGGTACCGCAAGTCTATAACGCAAACCGTTTTAAGCTAGATATGACTCGTTTTCCATTAATAAATGCTATTGTTGAACGTTGTAACCAACTGCCAGCATTTATTAAAGCACTACCAGAAAATCAAGAAGACGCCGTTACTTAGCTGTGATTTGATCATAGGAAAAGTTAACAATTATTAAATTATCTAGGATCAACTATTTCTCTTGCAACTTGTTTAAAAACGGGTTGCAATAGTTTTAACATTAGATTTTACAAAAAGAACATTAGGTAACTATGGAAAATCAAAATCAAAATCAAACAGCCAAACAAACGTCTTGGGGCATTATTGCCGTTATTATTGTTATCGTAATTGCCGTTTCTGTTGGATTATATTTTTCAAGTAGCCCAATAAAAGAGCCTGTTGAAGTTATTAAGCCAGTTGTTGAAGCTGTCATTGAGCCTGAAATAATTCCCGAACCTGAAGTTGTTGAAGAGCCAGAAACGGCTCCTTTGCCAGTTGAAACGGTCGCTGAGCCAGAAGTTAAACCCGAAGTTTTATTACCTACATTGGATGAAAGTGATGCATGGATACAAGAAAAGCTTCCAAGTTTCACTTGGCGTAAAGAATTATTAAAGCTAGTTATTAATCAAGACATGATTAGACGCTTTGTGGTGTTTACCGATAACTTCTCTCAAGGAAATTTAGCTTATGAACATAGCCCATTAATAAAACCAAACACTAAGTTTTCAGCCAATGAAATAAAAACAGGGGCAAATAGTGACTGGCAGTGGGATGAAACAGCAACAAGGAGATTTACTCTTTACGTAGATTTATTAAGATCTTTTGATAGTGAAACCTTGGTACAGTATTATTTTGAAATGAAACCACTTATTGATCAAGCTTATACCGAACTAGGCTACCCAGAAGATGATTTTACCGATGTTCTTCATGATGCTATTACTCGTGTACTTGATATGGAAATTCCAAATGAATCGTTAGATTTAGTTCGCCCTAGTGTAATGTTTCGCTTTAAAGACGCTGAAATAGAGTCATTAGACGATAGTGATAAATTACTGTTACGCTTGGGTAAAGAAAACTTGTTAGTTATAAAGTCGGTTTTATTAGAAATTAATGAGCGATTAGCACGCCAACGTAAATAGTTTGTTTTATTTTCGCTAGTTTGACTAAAAAACAAGCGAACAAATTTATTTACATAACTAGCGCTTGCATCCCAAGCAATGTTTAGCGATAATTCGCGCCGTTGTTAAGACATACTTACAACTTCTATGGTGACCCTTTCGGTCCCCTCGCAATGATACTCTGTGAACTCGGCCAGATCCGGAAGGAAGCAACCGCAGCAGACGACTCATGTGCCGAGGTGTGGCTGCTTGGGTTGCCACCCAATCTCACTTTAGAATGCATCCTCATTTTTCATAACTTATATAACTCATTAAATTTCGAATGAATAATTTTCTGATGTGTTGTTTCCAGTTCATTCATCTATAAAGTTAGCAAATTACCGTTAGAAAAACGATATTGATGTATTCCCTTGGCTGACTTCAAAGAAAATTAGCTATTGTTTAAACTTGTTTGCATGTTTATATTGGTATCGGTTTAATAAGCATATTTTCAAGGACGAAATGACAACATCAGCGCCGGTAGCCCCAACAACGCAAACATCATCACTTTCACATACTTTTGATAACTTCGATCTTCAACCAGGTAAAATCGTCGACCTGGAGATTAATCACCCGTTGAAGTTTCGCATTAAAGTACCGTTAATCGGCTATGAAATGGGAAAGTATATTATTTTGAAATACCCTGTTTCGACAAGGACAAGTGCTTATCAAGACGTACTTGTTGAAGGTAATGTAGTAATTGCCCGTTATATTTTAGAAGGAGAGCATGGCGAATGCTTTGCTTTTCGTTCAACAATTAAACATGTAACACAATATCCTGAAAGTTTTATAATCTTGAATTATCCAAAACAAATTGAAAGCCGCCAATTACGTTTACAGCAACGAATAATTACTCATTTGCCAGCAAGTCTTATGGTTAATTCAGAAGGCGGTGAGCAAAAAAGTATTCGACTCAATGGTATGATTGCTGATATCTCAATTAAAGGCTGTGGCTTTGTCTTTAAAGCAGATAACACTAAGATAACGGTAAATAAAAGGGACGTACTTGTGTGTATTCAGCACCCAAGTACAGGTGAAATAAAAATAGCCGCCAAAGTGTGTAATAGCAGGAACGATCAAGGGAAAGTTAGTGTAGGTATTAAGTTCTTTGAAAACGATAAGCAAGTGAACAATTTACTTGAACACTTGTTTATTGATGATAATGTATTGTAAAGAAGTAGGGTAGGTTTATACGTTGTGAGTTTTCATGAACTCTAAAGCTTTACTAATAGCAACTTTAACATTACTTTCCATTTCAAATCGCTCTGAGGCTGGCAGGTAAAATGACATGTCAACCTCATGTCTAATGTAACGTGTAGGTAATTGATTCAAAACAACACAAGTTAAATCGGCAATAAAATCAACGTCATACTTTTCTTCTAGTTTTTGTGCGGCAAAATGTTGTACGACTAATTTCTCATAGTAATTATGAATGTCATCAGATATTCTCATTCTAACCCTCTTATTTGAATTATTTATATTCTTTGACCGATTGGTATTAATTTAAGATTAATGCGATATGAAGGAAAAAGCGAGCTTTTTAACATGCTTAACTTTGACTATCTAGGTTTTTCAGAAAGCTCAATTTGTCTCTCTATTTTTGAGATAGCTTGTCTGCAACGACCCAATCTTTGATGAAGAGCAAGAACCTCTGCAGCTATTTTGTTTAATTTACTCGGTGTTGCGGTAAGTCTTAGCTTCTCTCTATCTTCTAACATTACCTGCAAACGCCGCTCAAACTCGTGGTGTTCAGATAATTGTTGGTAAAGGGCCTGACTAGATTGAAATAACTGTTTAGCAGCTTTTTTATAACGGCGAGAGTTGATTGCATTTAAACGATACTGTGCTTCTTGGTGTATGCTTTTATTAGAGCGCAATGCATTAATTATTGCTGATATTTGCTGTTCAATTCCTTGCAATCTATTGTGAAATAGTTCTCTTTTTCCCTTTGATAATAAATTCGATAACTCTGTTGTTCTTCCACGAACTTCCTCTACATAAGGTTGTATTTTATCACTGTTGGTGACGAATAAACTTTCTGAAAAAACATTCTTGTCCTGTAGTAAGTAATGTGACTTTGTATGTTGATTTTCGTCATCTACTTGCTTGGCTTGTTGTGATAAGTCATTCAAAACCTGATAAATTCTTTCAAGTGATACATTCATATTTTATGGTGGAACCAGTTGAGTTTTATTGAGTTATCCAAGCATGATAAGCTAAATTAGCTGACATGAGAATAACCACAGAAATGAAAATAGGTCGGATGAATTGGTTACCTAGTTTAATTGCCCAGTTAGCTCCTATTGCAGAGCCAATCATGATAAAAATTCCCATTGAAATACCTATAGTGATATTGACATAACCTAAATAGAAAAAAGTTAATAAGCTGCAGAAGTTGCTGACAAAGTTTGTCGACCGCGCTAAACCGCTACTCAATAATATATTGATCTTATAGAGCATAGTTGAAGAAGCTGTCCAGAATGCTCCTGTTCCAGGGCCGGCAAAACCGTCATAAAAACCAAGGATAAGCCCCTGTGATATTTGTTTTGCTTTAAGTGTAAAGTTAACTAAAGGGAGGTTAGTGCTATTGATAGAAATAGTTTTCGACACCATAGTATAAAATGCTGTGATGATGATAAAGACAGGAATATACTTTTCTAAAAACTTTACACTTAAGTAACTTACCGTAATTGTACCTATAATTGCCCCTACGGCTGTAAAGATAACGGATAACCGCCAATAATACGGATTAAATAGTTTTTTCCGATAAAAAGTGATTGATGCTGTGAGTGAACCAAAAGATGCGGCAAGTTTGTTTGTTCCTAGAGCAACATGTGGAGGAAGGCCTGTTGTTAACAATGCAGGAATGGTCAACATTCCACCACCTCCAGCTATAGAATCAATTAATCCAGCGAGAAAAGCTACACTACACAAAATCAACCAAAGTTCTAAATCTAAAATAGGGTCTGTAAGCATCTATAAATGAGGGTTTGTTGTCTTTCGGCCTTAGATTGTAACACAATTTTTTTACAGCTAAAAATGTCATTTCTCCGTATTTTTTAATAAAAAGTACGAATAATTTTGTAAATAAATTTGACTTAGTACGAATGAATTAGTAAAACTAATAACAGCAAATATATTTACAAAAAATAGTGTTTCTTTTGTAAGCGGATATATCGTAAAAATCATCATGTGTAATAACATTTGATTTTTTCAATAATTCTTCTTATAAAATTGGCTTATTCGAGTAATTTGCTGGAATTAGCCGCCTTTTTTATGTACTTAGTTGACAGTAACCCTGTCGTCTGGGAATATTGCATGGTTTTATTCTAGAGAAATAAAAACTAAAATGGCAGATTATTAGATTTGCGTTAACATCTCCATGTTATCCACATTCAATAGCAATTGGTTGGGAACTATGTCCAAAATAAGAAATAAAAGCCTTATCGCTTCAACGATAATTGGCGCATTAGCATTAACAGCAAGCAACTTCGCTTCTGCAGATGCATTAACAGAACTACAAAAAGCAGAAGCAAAAACATTTAAAGCTTCTATAAAATCACAACAAAAAATCAGCAACATCTATGAGCAAACACTTACGCTTTTAGGTGATTATCGTATAACTGTTGATGAAGCTGAAACATTATCTCAGTATAATGACCACATTCAGTTAATGGTTAATGACCAGTTAGCAAACATAAAGTCTTTAGAAGACCAAATCGGTAGTATCGAAAAGACTAAACAAGGTATCGTTCCTCTAATGTACAAGATGATTGATACATTGGAAAAGTTTGTTGAACTTGATATCCCTGTAAACATTGAAAACCGTAAAGAGCGTGTTGCAAATTTACGTGACGTTATGGGACAGTCAGACGTTACAGTTTCTGAGCAATTTAGATTAGTACTTGAAGCTTATGAAATTGAAGCTAACTACGGTACTGTTTTTGCTGCTTATCAAGGTGAACTAGATCTAGGTGATCGCACGATTACTGCTGATTTCGTTCATATGGGTCGTGTGTCATTAGTTGCACAATCTCTAGATATGAAAAATGTTTGGGTTTGGAATAACGAAACTCGTGGTTGGGAAGCACTAGGTGATGAATATTTGAAACCTATTAAAGATGCTATTGCAATGGCTCGTAATCAATTACCTAAAAACTTAACTAAATTACCAATATTTGCAGCAGGAGCTAAATAATGAAAAAAATTATTAACTTTGTAATGCTTGCTGCTTCTATGACAGTAGCAACTTCAGCCGTAGCTAACGACTTAGATGATTTACTTAAACAAGTTAAAAACGATCGTATTTCTGAAGCTAAGCTTGATAAAAAGCGTGAAGCAGAGTTCAAATCTGCACGTGCTGACAAACAAGCTCTTTTAAATAAAGCTAAAAGAGAACTAGCAAATCAAAATGCTCGTAACGCACGTTTACTTAAAGAATACGCTGCTAACGATATTACTTTCGCGCAAAAGTCTATTGAACTAGACAATGCAACGGGTACTTTAGGCGAAATGTTCGGTGTAACTCGTGCCGCTGCTGCAGACGCTTATGGTCAAGTAGCGACGTCAATCGTGAGTGCTGAATTCCCTAATCGTGGTAAAGCTCTTGATGTTATCGCTAACTCTAAAAAGATCCCTGAACTTGATCAATTAGAAGAGTTATGGATTGCATTACAAACTGAAATGACTCAGTCAGGAAAAATTTCTAAGTTTAGTACTGAAGTAACTAGCTTAGATGGTTCAAGCTCTACGCAAACTGTTACGCGTATCGGTGCTTTCAACCTTGTTTCTGCTGACGGTTTCTTGAACTATAACGATGAAGTAGGTCAAGTACAGCCTTTAGCAAAACAGCCTGCAGGTTTCATATCTGATACTGCTGCTGAATTCTTTGGTGAAACATCTGGTCATCACCCATTATATGTAGATCCTTCGCGTGGCGGTATTTTAGCCTTAGAAACTCGTAAGAAAATTCTTATGGAGTTCTACCATGAAGGTGGCACAGTTGGTTATGCAATCACATTCTTATTATTGATTGGTTGTTTAATAGCTCTAGAACGTATGATCGTTTTAGGTACGGTTAGCTCTCGCATTAAAGCTCAAGAGAAGAACCTTGATCAACCAAACGACAATAATCCGTTAGGTCGCTTAATTAAAGTTTATCACGAAAACAAAAATGTTGACGCTGAAACACTTGAGTTAAAACTTGATGAAGCTATTTTACGTGAGACTCCAAAAGTTGACCGTGGTATCACATTAATCAAAATGTTCGCCGCTATTGCTCCGTTAATGGGTCTATTAGGTACGGTTATCGGTATGATTATGACTTTCCAAACGATTACCTTGTTTGGTACAGGTGACCCGAAAATTATGGCCGGCGATATCTCACTTGCCCTAGTTACAACAGCATTAGGTCTTATCTGTGCATTACCACTTATTCTTATCCACAGCATCGTTGCTGGTAAGAGTAAATCTGTATTGCAAAAGCTTGATGAGCAAAGCGCTGGCTTGATTGCTGCGATTGCTGAGAAGGAGTCTAAATAATGTTATTCCTGATAGAGCTTTGGGAATCTGTCAGGAGTTTTATTGCGACAGGTGGTAATGTTTTATACGTTGTTGCCTTCGCTCTCTTACTGATGTGGGTAATGATGATTGAACGCTATTGGTTCTTATCAAAAGTTTACCCTGCAATGAAAGACGATATCGTCAATCGTTGGGATGCACGCCAAGATACTACATCTTGGTATGCCCATCGAATTAGAGATACTTGGATCTCCGAAGCGACAGAATTACTAGAGCAACGCATGCTCACAATTAGAACCTTGGTGGCAATGTGTCCACTGATTGGATTGTTAGGTACAGTCACCGGTATGATTGGTGTGTTTGAGACAATGGCTCAACAAGGTACAGGTAATCCGCGTCTGATGGCTGCTGGTATATCAATGGCTACTATCCCGACTATGGCGGGAATGGTTGCTGCATTATCAGGAGTGTTTTTCAGTTCAAGGTTAGACGCTAAAGTTAAACTAGCAAAGGCTAAACTGGTTGACAGTTTACCTCATCACTAGAGAGATATTCGAATGGCACGTAAACGTATTCGTGAAGACGAAGAAGCAGTAATTGATATGACACCGATGCTAGACATCGTATTTATCATGCTGATCTTCTTCATTGTAACCACTTCATTTGTAAAAGAAGCTGGTATTGAAGTAAACAAACCTAAAGCGGCTAACCAAAGCAAGCAAAAATCAGCTAACATCTTTATTGCTGTTAGAGACAATGGTGAAATTTGGTTAGATAAACGTCGTGTTGATGTCGAGCGTATTGCAGCTAATATTGAAAAATTATTAGCAGAGCAGCCAACTGATGTTGTTATCATTCAAGCAGACAAAGATGCGAAACATGGCATTGTTGTTAAAGTGATGGATGCGATTAAAGATGCGGGCATAGATAGAATTTCTATTGCTGCAGCTAAGGGGTAGTTTATGGTTCGCTTTTTAGTATCATTACTACTAGGCGCAGCGGTAACTTTTGCACTATTTTCCTTTATGGCCTTTCTTGTTTCTAGTGGAGACATGACGAAACAAGAGGCTTTGGATAATATTGTAGTAGAAGTTAATACTACGCCACCTAAGTCGGCAGCAGAACGTAGACAACGTGTTCCGCCGCCACCGCCGCCGCCGCCAAAAACGCCACCTAAGCCTCAAGCTCCAGAGCCTGAAGCAAATAATGACACTGGTGCTATGACGTTTAATATGCCAGGAGTTCAATTAGCTGGTGCAGATACAGGCATGTCAGCGCCTGGTGCCGGTTTTGCTCGCGACGGTGATGCATCTCCAATTGTACGTTTTAACCCTAAATATCCAATGCAGGCACAACGCGATGGAATTGAAGGTTGGGTTAAACTATCATTTACTATTAACTTAGTTGGTGGTGTTGAAGACGTTACTGTTATTGATGCAAAACCTAAACGCATATTTAACAAATCAGCAAGACGCGCATTGAAAAAGTGGAAGTATAAGCCTCAAATTGTTGATGGGAAACCTCAACGACGTCCTGGCTTAACTGTTCAATTAGACTTTACGATGGATGGGGAACAATAGAATGAATAAACTTTTAAATTCATTATTAATAGTTGCTTCGGTTTCTATTATTCAACTTCCTATCGTGACTGATGTTCAAGCTGCTGGTGCAGAAGAAACTCAGAAAAAAGAGAAGCGTAAAAATCGTCTAGTTGGTCCGTCTGTAGGTAAAAAAATGGGTAAAGCTTTTGAAGCTTATAACCTTGAATCCGCAGATGGGTCAAACGTTGAAACTGCGATTAATTTGCTGTTAGATATTAATGCTAAGAAAGATTATGATAAAGCTTATTTAGGGCTATTTATTGGTAAATTGTACGCTCAAACAGGTGAAGAAACCAAAGCAATAGATTACATTAAGAAAGCTGTTGCAACAGACCTTCTTAATGAGCCTGATCATGAATCTGGTATTAAACTTCTTGCTGATTTGCAGTTTCAATCAAAGCAATATAAAGATGCTATTGCAAATTATCATGCTTGGATGGAGTTTACTGGAAAAGCAGATGCTGTTATTTGGATGAAAGTAGCACAATCTAGTTTACAGCTTAAAAGCTATGACAAGGTTGTGTCTGCTGCAGATAATGCAATTGCAGCTTTAGGAGATAAAAAAAATAAAGACCCATATATACTTAAGTTAAACGCTTATTATGAGCGAAAAATGTTTAAGGAATGTATTGGTGTTTTAGAAACTGTTGTACAGATATTTCCTGAGGTTGTACTGTTTTGGACTCAGTTAGGGCAATTTTATGCCATGGTTGAAGATTTTCCAAAAAGTTTGGCAACTATCGATTTAGCTTATAAACAAGGTTATCTTGACAAAAGCTCTCAAGTTGAAATGTTATCCAATTTATATGCACAAAGTGAAATGCCATTCAAAGCGGCATCAATTCTTGAAAAACATATAGATTCTGGATTAGTTAAGCGTGATGATAAAAATATCAAAACACTTGCTAACTATTATCACGCTGCTCTAGAAATTAATAAAGCTGCTGGATATTATGGCGAACTAGCTAAAATGACCAATGATGCTAAACACTATTCCAAGCAGGGAATGTTGTTAAATCAAGATGAGCAGTTTTCTAAAGGTATTGTTGCCTTAAAGAAAGCACTTGATGTTGGCGTAAAGAACGAAGGTCGTTTATATCAAAGTATTGCAGAGTCTTATTATTATCTTGGAAAATATAAACAAGCTTATGTTTATATTCAAAAAGCAATGAAAGAACCAAAATCTCGTAAAGCTGCTAAGGGATGGGCTGTCTTCATTAAAGAAGCTGCACAACGTAAAAACGTTTCAATTTAGGTTTCTATCTAAATTTTTACTAAAAAACCAATCTTCGGATTGGTTTTTTTATTGGTAAAATAAGCTAAGCCTTTTGGTTATTGGTAAATAGTTCTACGGAATATTTACACGCAAAATATCTAAGTTTATTTGATATAGATCATAAATAACTATCAAAAACTGCTTTGTTCGGCTAAACTGCGCGCCTTTGATTTTGAAGTTTAAAGGTTTAAAAATGTCGCATAACGAAGATTTTACTGATAACACATCTAAACGTCACTTTTTAGCAGCGCTTATTGCATTGTTTGCAGCTCCTTTGTTACCTATGGTTATGGGCTGGTATACACTTCTTTTAAATTAGTATTCCTATTTAAACTCGTATACTAAGATGAAAAATTTATATGCATATATTACTTGTTGATGATAAAAGAGCAATTATAGAACAGCTTTCCCCTATACTTAAGTTAAATGGGCACACGGTCCAAATTGAACGTAATGGCCTCGCCGCGTTTGAAAAAGCACAAAATGAGTCATTTGATCTATATATCATTGATCATCTAATGCCCGTGATGAACGGTATTCAGCTAAGTAAAAATTTAATGAAAAACTCTTCAACACTCAACGTACCTATCATATTCATGACTACACAGAATATGTCAGAGGTAATGAATTTGGTTCAAAACATAACTTTTCACGCGATAATTTCGAAACCTATCGATGAAAAATTGCTTATGGGGCACTTAGAACAACTCAGCCAAGAAAATACTCGTCGTTATATACTATAAATCTTTGCTGTTTTGCTTTATTCTCTAGCTATCATAATTTTCGATTTGCTCATAATGACTGAAACACAAATATCAATTCTAAAAAACTCTATTCATGCAGTGCCTAACTATCCTAAAGATGGAATATTATTCAGAGATATCACAGGCTTACTTGACGATCCTAAAGCATACCAATTAACTATCGACTTACTTGTTGAAAAGTATAAAGATGCTAACTTTACTAAAGTTATTGGTACAGAAGCGCGAGGGTTCCTCTTTGGTGCTCCGTTAGCGTTAGCACTTGGTATCAGTTTCATACCTGTCAGAAAACCAGGAAAGCTGCCTAGAGCAACAAATAGCCAAAGTTATAATCTAGAATATGGCACAGATATTTTGGAAATACACCAAGATGCATTATCTTCAACTGATAAAGTACTCATTGTTGATGATTTACTTGCTACTGGTGGCACAATAGAAGCTACGATGAAACTAGCTAAAAGTTTAGGCGTAGATGTAAAAGATGCTGCATTTGTTATCTCTTTACCTGATCTAGGTGGCGAAAAACGTTTAGCTGATTTAGGTCTCACTGTTCATTCTTTAGTAGAATATGAAGGCGATTAGGCACCCTTATGAGTTATCAAGTATTAGCACGTAAATGGCGGCCTAAAAAGTTCACTGAACTCGTTGGACAAGAACATGTTGTCACTGTTTTAGTAAATGCCCTTGAACAGAAACGCTTACATCATGCTTATTTATTTACAGGTACACGCGGTGTTGGTAAAACAACTATTGCTAGAATTTTCGCAAAAAGTTTAAACTGTGAAACAGGCATAACATCAACACCATGTGGTATTTGTGATACTTGTCAAGATATTGATAACGGGCGCTTCATCGATCTTTTAGAAATTGATGCCGCTTCCAAAACTAAGGTTGACGATACTCGAGAAATTCTTGATAACGTTCAGTATTCACCAACACGTGGACGCTTCAAAGTTTATTTAATTGATGAAGTGCACATGCTGTCCCGCAGTAGTTTTAATGCGTTATTGAAAACGTTAGAAGAACCTCCAGAGCATGTTAAATTTATTCTAGCGACGACCGACCCGCAAAAGTTACCGGTTACGGTTTTGTCGCGTTGTTTGCAGTTTAATTTAAAAGCACTAACAGTTTATCAAATAGAGCAAAAAGCTAAGCAAATTTTAGAAGCTGAGAACGTTTCTTTTGAAAATGGTTCATTAACCCTACTTGCCAAAGCTGCTCGCGGTAGTATGAGAGACTGCTTAAGCTTAACCGATCAAAGTATTGCCCAAGGACAGGGAAACATTACCCTAGCAAATATTCAACAAATGCTTGGTGGCGTTGATCAAAACTGGGTTTATAAAATATTAATCTCGCTATTAAAGCAAGAGCCCAAAGTGCTGATGGAGCTTTCGCTTGAAATTGCATCTTATGCTCCTAATTATAGTCGTTTAACAGCTGAACTTATCCAACTATTACATCAGGTTGCAATGACACAAATTGTAGGACAACATTTCGATTTATCGCCAGAACACAATCAACTGGTCGATAGGTTTAGTCAGGCAATGAGTCCTGAGGATGTTCAACTTTATTATCAAATTGTACTGAATGGCCGTAAAGATTTACCGTATGCTTGTGATGAACAGGCCGCTTTCGATATGTTACTTCTACGGATGTTGGCCTTTACTCCTCGAATAAATAACCAATATCTACCTGCTCAGGATACTATATCTGCAACAAATGAACCTAGCGCATTAGATTCAGTAAAAGAACCGAGTATTGATTTCGATTCAGTCACCCTTGCTGAAACTAATGTTAGTAACGGCAATGAAAGCGAACCTACTGAAGAAATCTCTGCTAATAATGCCGTCAATTTAGAGCCTTTAATAGAAGTCGATATAAATGCTCCTTTAGTTAGCGAAACACCTTCAATTACTGACCTTAGCTCATTGCAAGAAGTCGAGCCAACTAACACAGTAATGAATGAGTATGAGAATATTACTGAGTATAGCCATGTTGAAAATAATCAATATCAACAAGATTATCAGCCTGAAGCTGACCTTTTACCCGAGGCAGTACATAGCAGTGTTTCAAATAATGTTATTGAGCAAGCAACAGAGGCATCATCAGCGCTGGATCCAATTAATGAAATCTCTACGGCTGTTTCGCCAATTGAAAAGGCGTTAGCTACACGTAATATGCTACGCAGTCGCAAGAAGAGTTTGGAAGGTGGTACAAAAAAGTCTAATGGCGCCAAAGAGCGCCAAGATGAGGCTCAAATTGAAATAGAGCCGGCAATAGAAAGTGTAAAACCACCGGTAGATATACCTGATATAGAAACAATGTCAGGACAAGTTTTTGATGTAAATGAGATTGACCCAGCTAAGATTCGTTCTGCTAATCAAGTGGATAAATGGGCTAATATGATAGATGCTATGTCGTTAAATGGCCGCTTACGCCAGTTAGCGATTCATGCTACAGTGAGCGATCAATCTACAGATGATTTATTGCTCCTTCATTTAGATCAATCTACCAAGCATTTAAATAGTGATGTTGCTCATAAAAAACTAGAACAAAATATCTCTGAATTTTTAAATCGTAAAATTACCGTTGAACTGACCATAGTAGAAGAAACAACATACGATCCCTTTAAAATACAGTCAGATATCAATGATAAGCGTTATAGCTATGCAAAAGAATTATTAGCACAAGATGAAATAATAATTGGCTTGAAAACTCATTTTCAAGCTGAATTGGATGAAAACACAATTGTAGCACTTTAAAAGCTACTTGATATTTGTCGTGTTAAGCTCTATCTTGGCGACAACAGAACTTTGGAGATAAAATTATGATGAAAGGTGGCATGGGCAACTTAATGAAGCAAGCCCAACAAATGCAAGCAAAAATGGCTAAAGCGCAAGAAGAATTAGCGCAAATGGAAGTTATTGGAGAATCTGGTGCAGGAATGGTTAAAGTAACCATGACAGGCAGTCACAGTGTCCGTCGCGTTGAAATTGATGATAGTCTTATGGAAGATGATAAAGACATGTTAGAAGATTTAATTTCAGCAGCATTCAACGATGCAGTACGTCGTGTTGAAGAACAAAATAAAGATAAAATGGGTTCATTAACTGGCGGTATGCAATTACCTCCTGGTATGAAAATGCCGTTTTAAACAAGGAACCTTACCTTGGTTAAACTAAAAAGCCCAAGTTTTGCTTGGGCTTTTTTATTGGTTGAATAATAGTGAACCAGTCTATAAATCTAACGTTTTAAAACATGGAGAGAAAATATTACTATCTAATATTAGTGATTTGCCATTACCTTTCGTACTTTAGCTTCTAGTCGCGTTAACCCGGATTTCTTTCCAATAATCACTGATTTTTCAACATTAGAATGATGATTGTAATATGCATCTAAAGCGAACATAGCGCCAACACGGTTGCCGCTTGCGCAATGAACAAAAGCTTTATCCTTAGTATTTATTGCTGTAGAAAATAGTGCTAGGTTTTCTTTGTTTATTCCTGCGGAACCCGCAACAGGAATGGAAATGTATTTCATCCCTAAGGCTTCAACTTTAGCTTTTTCATTAAATTTAGAAAACTCACCCTTATCACGTAAGTTGATAATTGTTTTTATACCCCTATTTGCTAAAGCTGTTAAATCAGCTTCTGTTGGTTGTCCTCCGACAATAAATTGTTCAGTATATTGCTTAGTATTTTTAGCTGATATTTCTGTACTAATATCATGGGCGAAGGTGTTTATAGAACATATAGAAAGCAATATTAAAAAAATAAAAATGCTTTTGTGTATAAGTTGAGTCATAAAGATAGCCAGATTTATTAAAAGATACTAATTTACTGAATAATTTGCTCAATAGATATGAATAATTTCTTACTTAGTTGAGTAGGAGTAACTTTTCTCCCCAATGGGCCTAGTTACTCCACCCTAGGTGATTTTAACGAAAGGTTACGCTTAGTTAAATATGTAGATGGAGTTAAGTTTAGTCAGGCTCCATTGCTAATATTGTTTTAATATCCAAAGTTTCTTTATACTGGATAAAGCTAGTATTACGAGAGGTTCTAGCTAATACGGCCATTCGGTCAGCTAATTCATTACCCTCAATATTTGCATGACCTTTAACATGAGTTATTGAAATGTTTTTCTTTATTTCTTGGTAGAGAGTGTAGCAATTTTTGACAAGTTCAGGGTTCTTGATCGCTTCACCATTTGACTTTTTCCAGCCCTTATTTTTCCAGCCTGTTGCCCATTTAGTGATGCTGTCTATTGAATATTTTGAATCGGATAATACCTGTATAGATTTTCCTGGATTTGATTTTATGTAAGCTTTAGCTAAATGAAATGCCTGTAACATGCCTATTAACTCGGCGGTGTTATTAGTGCCGTGAGCATCAAATGAGCCATACCAAAGACTATTAATAACTCCTTGGTGATATACAGCAATACCCGTTCCTGATTTTCCGGGGTTGGGTGAGCAAGCGCCATCGCAATAAATATCAATGTCTGCATTATTAACTTCACGATCGCTTCGCACAGTACTGCTTGGCGACTTGCCTGGACTCGCTTTTTTACTGGAAGATAAACTAGCCGTCTTTGCTGCCGCAGGGTAGGCTTCACCAGTACGTGGTGGTGTTTTTAATGAACGCTGTGTTAAAGCTCTTGTATAGGTTGACTGAAAAGCTGCTTGTGCCTCTGCTTGAGAAGGAAACCCCATAAATTGTGCATCTGATCTGCCAGATGTTACTGCTTGAACCGCAGACCAGTCGTCAAAAACACCCGTTTTTGCACCTTTCCAAACCACGTAATATTTTTTACTCATCTACTGTTTACTCAATTCTATTTTTGTTTGTTTTTAGTGGATAACGACCAAATTAATAAAGCTACTCCCGCCAAAAAGAACGGAATACTTAACATTTGCCCGGTGTTTAATACTAATGCAGAGTCATACGCTGCTTGCTTAACTTTTACTGACTCTATTAAAAATCTTGCGGTGAAAGTTAAAATGAGGAACAAGCCTAGTAATGAGCCTTGAGCTGTTTTGGCTTTTAACTTTTTATATACAAAGAATAGAATAATGAAAATAAATAAATAGGCAATAGCTTCATATAGTTGAGCAGGGTGACGAGGTATGTTGTCTATCCGAGCAAATATTATTGCCCAAGGTGCATCGCTGGCAATACCTAATATTTCAGAATTAACAAAGTTAGCTGAACGAACAAATACACCAAATAGTGCGGTACATATTGCTAGACGATCGAGTAACCATAAATAGTTTTCTTTATTTTTCCTTACATATAAACCTATAGCAAGAATAACTCCCAATCCGCCGCCATGACTTGCAAGCCCTCCTTCCCAAATCGCTAATATTTTTAATGGATTGGCAAAATAATATTGTGGGTCGTAGAAAAAACAATGACCTAATCGAGCACCAATAATTATACCGAATACGGCATACATTAATAAGTTGTCGAGTGCTTCAAGAGGTTTGTTTTCAGTTTGATAAATGAACTTCATCACTTGCAAACCGGAAAGTATCGCCATGGCAAAAAGAGCGCCATACCAATGAATAGAGAGTGGACCAATGGAAAGTAGAACGGGATCAATATCCCAAATAAAATGTTGCAATGAAAAACCCTTATTAATACGTATGCAATGAATGCATTAATGATGAACAACGACCATAAAGTCGCTATTATGTCAGTCAATTAGCGATAAAACGAGAGTAAAGTTGTAATGAATAATGATTGTTTAGGCAAAAGTGATCTTAAATCTTCAAGATTGATATACGGTTGTATGAGAATTGCAGGAGAGCAATCTGCAATTGATATCGATAAAGGCAAACAAGCAATTTATAGCGCAATTGACGCGGGTTATACGCATTTCGACCATGCTGATATTTACGGTGGTGGAGCAAGCGAGAGAATATTTGGAGAGTTACTGCAACAATCTCCACACCTGAGAGAGCAAATGGTCATTACTTCTAAAGCAAGTATTCGTCCCAAAAATGCTGAGAATACGCATGCACCAACACGTTACGATTTTAGTAAAGAGTATTTATTGTCTAGCGTAGAAGGTTCGCTAAAACGCTTACAAATAGAACAGTTAGATTTATTCCTATTACATAGACCCGATTACTTATTCGATATTCATGAAGTGGCCGAAACATTTAGACAATTAAAATCAAGTGGTAAAGTTGCTCATTTTGGCGTAAGTAATTTTAAACCATCACAAGTTGCCATGCTGCAAAGTGTATTAGAGTTGCCATTATTAGTTAATCAAGTCGAAATTAATATTCATAATATTGAAGCACTCCATAACGGTACGTTAGACCAATGTCAGCAGAATAAAATATCACCTATTGCTTGGTGCCCTCTCGGAGGAGTTGCATATTCCGCCTGGGGAAATACTTTTTCAGTTGAGGATGAACAGCGTATTGCTATTGAGATAAACCTGCAGGCACAGCGGTATAATTGTCAGCCGTGGCAAGTAATTTTAGCTTGGTTATTAAAACACCCTGCAGGTATTTTTCCTATTATAGGGTCGACTACCCCGGAACGAATCACCGCAGCTAAGCAAGCCCTTGACTTAGATTATAGTCGCGAAGATTGGTATCGCTTATTAGAGGCTAGAAATGGACAAGCAGTGCCATAAAATTAATTATTGAGTGAATAGAAGTTGAGATGAGTTTGTTGATATAAATATAATCAAAATAAAATTCAATAGTTATTTATCGTTTAACGGTACTTTTTGATTGTTATTTGTTTTTTATCTGTTAAATTAGCCTTATTAATAAATTTAGGTTCTTAGTTTTATGTTACAGCAGGATCGTATACGAAAAATTAGTAAAATAGTACGTGCTCTCGTCGTACTTTTTATCGTCATGCAAGTTGGGGTTTATGCACTTTTATTGGTTTTTACGGAAAGCCAGGGCGCTACATACCAGCTTTCTGAGCATTTTGGCTATTTTTCTTCAGCAATTGATGTTGAATTTTCCGGTAGTTGGGGAAATATGGCTCAAGCATTAACAGATGAGGGCTTTAATGCTTTGCTTATTTTAGGTAGTGCAGACTTACTACCGAATATTCTTATTTATTTATCACTATTTAAATTGTTTGGTTTATACCAAAAAGGTTTAGTTTTTACTGCTGTGAATATTCAATGCATAAAAAATATTGGTAGTGTTTTGTTAGGTTGGCTTGCCTTAAAGCTCTTTTATCCTTTATTTGTTAGTTTAACGCTAAGGTTAACCGGGGCTTCTGAAACAATATCTATATATATGAGTGTAGGATCAGATGAATTAAAGTATTTATTAATAGGATTGGTGATATACGTTATCGCCTGGATAATGAGTGAAGCCACGAGCTTACACCAAGAACAGGAATTGGTGATCTAGTGGCTATGGTTATTGAGCTAGACGTAATGTTAGCAAAACGAAAAATGAAGTTAAACGAGCTTGCACAAGCGGTCGGTATTACACCACAAAACTTATCCGTGCTCAAAAGTGGTCGAGCAAAAGCTATACGATTTTCAACACTTGAAGCTATATGCCATACATTAGAATGTCAGCCAGGTGATCTTTTACGCTATCAAATTGATGAATAAACAAGGAATGACGATGAAGAAATATTTAACACTAATGATAACTACAGCTATATCTAGCGCGCTATTGAGCTTTTCAGCGGCAGCCACTGATGAGGATTCTTATAGTTTTGTTGGTTTTAGTTTAACTAAATATGATAATTTGGCTAATCTAGAATTGAGTAAAATTGATATCGACCTTGTGCCTGAAGTTTCGTTAGGCATTGGTAAAAACTATTCACTCAATCAAGACTGGGTATTAGCCACTGAAGTATCACTTCATTACGCTAAGACTAGTTTCAATGGTGTAGTTGAAACGAATGACATGAATAATCTATATCAAAATCAACAAGCTTTCTCCGGAAATTATGAATCTTTGGGGTTATGGGCAACTACACGTTTTAAAAATGTGAACTTTAGCCCCAATGTGACACCTTTTGTTGAGTTAGGCATAGGGGCAGTAGAAACGAACCACAGCACCCTTTTTGGAGAAGAAAAAAATCATGGTCTTGCTTATAAAGCTGTGGCCGGTTTACAATTTGAGGTCGCCACAGACGTAACTTTCTCGCTTGGTTTCGGTACTTCAAATAACGATAATAATAACCTTTAATGGTCGTATAAGATTATTCGTTAGTACAAGATTGAGCTGCCATTTTAGCAGCTCTTTTTCTTTCTTTTATATAATAAAACCAAGTAACCACGAAGAGTATCGCAATAAACGGCATACTTGTTAGTACCACCATATGCCATCCTGCTTTAAACAATACCCAACCAGCAAGTAATGATGCTGTTGCTTGCAAGCCAAAAATAATAAAATCATTAATCGCTTGCACTTTATGGCGCTCACTCGGCTTATAACTTTGTGGTAGCAGTGTTGTTCCGGTTAAAAATAAGAAGTTCCAGCCAACACCTAATAAAATAAGTGCCCACCAATAATGCATTACTTGCTCACCAGAAAGGGCGACTATGGTTACTAATGCATAAATAACGGTACCAATCAGCATTAAACTTTTTAGGCCTATTTTCTTAACTAACCAAGCGGTAAACAGAGAAGGGATAAACATAGCGGCAATGTGGCTTTGAATAACCCATTTAGTGTCGTTTAAACTATGGCCATGCATTTGATGCATACTCAATGGAGTCGCTGTCATTAAGTAGCTCATAAGAGCAAAACCCAGTGCGGCAGATAATATTGCGATCAAAAAAATGGGTTGTTTAATTATTTCAGATAATGGACGAACTGGGCCAGTCTGCTGGCGTTCATCTATATGGGTATTTTTAAAATTTAGCATTATTAGCATTGCGCAAACTATTAAGCCCGCTAATACAAGAAAAGACCCCGCGTAACCATGTGGCGAAGCAAGCCAGTCTTTGGCTACTACAGCAATTTCAGGGCCTAAAAATGCTGAAAAAATACCGCTTAACATTAATATCGACAAAACGGTTGGAATATCCTTTTCGTCTTTTATGCTTTCAATCGCTGCAAAGCGTAATTGTTGTATAAATGAAGTGCTTATACCAAATAATAGTCCTGAAAATACGAAAAGTTCAAAACTCGAAATTATTGCTGCTACCATTGCGGTAAGTGTTGCTAATAAACCGCAAGAATAACCGCTAAACATAGCAAAACGCCTCCCTTTGCTTTTAGCCAGCATAGCTGCAGGTATAGCTCCACAAGCTACCCCTAGGATCATTACCGTAACAGGTAACGTGACTAATGATGGGTCACTCGCCATACTTGTAGACAAAATACCGCCAATAAAAACAATAACAGGCGAAGCTGCCATTACTAAGGGCTGTGCAATAAATAATAACCAGATATTTTTCGGAAGCTTAAAATGTCGAGAGAGAAAAAAGGCACAGAGCATTAATAAGGTTAGAGTGATGAATATATTTGACAACATAGCTTTTCTTTAATGATTATTATTATGCGCTTATCATAACGTATTATTTTTCACTAAGAGAAATAATTTATGTTGGTTTTATTATTCAAGTGATAAACTGCTTTTGCTTTTACACAGACCATCAATTGCTAAGGTTGTTATGAAATTTAGCCCGCTCGTTCAAGAATTAATTAATTCACTTAAATGTTTACCAGGTGTAGGCGCTAAATCAGCACAACGTATGGCATTTCATTTGCTCGAACGAAACCGTATTGGCGGAGCTAAATTGGCGGGTACGTTAAAAACTGCCATGGAAAATATTGGCCATTGTTCTCAATGTCGTAATTTTACCGAAGATGAAAGCTGTGATATCTGCTTAAACCCAAAGCGGCATATCAATGAGCAACTCTGTATTGTTGAAAGCCCAGGTGATGTTATGGCCATTGAGCAAACAGGGGAATTTCAAGGCCGTTACTTTATTTTAATGGGGCATTTATCACCACTTGATGGTATTGGCCCTGATGATTTAGGCTTAGATATTTTAGCCGAACAGCTAGCCGGCGACCAATTTAAAGAAGTTATTTTAGCTACAAATCCAACTGTTGAAGGAGAAGCAACAGCACACTTTATTGCTGAACTGGCGAAAAAGTATGACGTAAAAATATCACGTATAGCCCATGGTGTGCCGGTTGGTGGTGAACTAGAGTACGTTGACGGTAATACGTTATCTCATGCATTATCAGGACGTAAAAACTACTCAACTTAGTATTCTTTCGAAGGTTAGTACCGTCGGTGAGATTTATTCTTTTAGAGATAAATAAACGATATTTAACCTAGCGAAAAATTTAATAAAAACTCCTTTAATCAAATTTATTTCTTCAAGAAAGTTAAATATCCCTTGAAATAATTTCTCCTAGCCCCACATGTTATCTATCAACGCGAGCATCGTTTATATACTCGCTTTAAAACATCGATCAACCTAGGAAATATTTCAAATGTCAGAAATAGGCCAAAAAGAAAATCATCAGTTTGCAACTGATAACGCTAAATTACTTAAATTAATGATCCACTCACTTTATTCAAATAAAGAAATTTTCTTGCGTGAATTAGTATCAAACGCAGCTGATGCCGCTGACAAATTACGCTTTAAAGCGCTTTCAGATGATAATTTATATGAAGGTGATGGCGACTTACGTGTTCGTGTTAGTTGTGATAAAGAAAATAATACCGTGACTATTTCTGATAACGGTATTGGCATGACACATGACCAAATCGTTGATCACTTAGGTACTATTGCAAAGTCAGGTACTTCTGAATTTTTCTCACAACTTTCTGGTGACGAAGCCTCTGACTCGCAATTAATTGGTCAATTTGGTGTTGGTTTTTATTCAGCGTTTATCGTTGCAGACTCAGTTACTGTACGTTCTCGTGCGGCTGGCGTTACTGCTTCTGAAGGCGTTGAATGGTCAAGTGCTGGTGAAGGTGAATTCACTACCGCTACAATTGAAAAAGCTAATCGTGGTACAGACATCATTCTTCACTTAAAAGAAGAAGAAAAAGAATTTGCAGACGACTGGCGCTTAAAGTCTATTGTTACTAAATACTCAGATCATATTTCTGTTTCTGTTGAAATGCTAACAGCAGAAGTACCGGCTGTTGAAGCTGTCGCTGAAGCTAAAGACGAAGAAGGCAATGTAACAACACCTGCTATCGAAGCAAAAGATGCGGTTCCAGCTTTATGGGAGCCAGTAAATAAAGCTACGGCACTTTGGACTCGTGAAAAATCAGAAGTTTCTGAAGAAGAATATAAAGAATTCTACAAGCACGTATCACATGACTTTGGCGACCCACTTTTATGGGAACATAATAAAGTAGAAGGTAAAACTGAATATACTTCATTACTTTATATTCCAAGTAAAGCACCATTTGATATGCACAATCGTGAGAAACAACATGGTCTGAAATTATTTGTTCAACGTGTTTTCATCATGGATGACGCAGAACAATTTATGCCTACTTACTTACGTTTTGTTAAAGGTTTATTAGACTCTAATGATCTTCCATTAAACGTTTCTCGTGAAATCTTGCAAGACAACAAAATTACACAAGCAATCCGTAAAGGTTGTACAAAACGTGTACTTAAGATGTTAGAGAAATTAGGCAAGAAAGACCAAGAACAATATCAAATTTTCTGGAATGAGTTTGGTCAAGTCCTTAAAGAAGGACCAGCTGAAGACAATGCTAATAAAGAGCAAGTAGCTAAATTATTACGTTTTGCATCAACAGAAAATGATACCGCAGTACAAAGTGTTTCTATTCCTGATTACGTTGCACGTATGAAAGAAGGGCAAGAGAAAATTTACTACGTTGTAGCAGATAGTTTTGAAGCAGCTAAAAATAGTCCTCACTTAGAAGTATTCCGTAAGAAAGGCATTGAAGTATTATTAATGTCTGACCGCATTGATGAATGGTTAGTTAGCCACTTAACAGAAGTTGACGGTAAACAATTACAGTCAGTAACACGTGGTGGTTTAGATCTTGGCGATATGGACGATGAAGAAACTAAACAAGCGCAAGAAAAACTTGAGCAAGAGTTTGATACGGTTGTAACACGAATTAAAGCATCGTTAGAAGGGAAAGTGAAAGACGTTAAATTGTCGCAACGTTTAACTGATTCTCCCGCTTGTATTGTGGCAGATGAAAACGACATGAGCAGTCAAATGATGAAGCTTATGCAATCTGTAGGACAAGAAGTACCTGATGCTTTACCTATCTTTGAAATCAATGCAGAACATGACCTAGTAAAACATGTAGCTGATGAAACAGATGACGAAAAGTTCAATCAATGGACCGAAGTTTTATTTGAACAAGCGATGTTGGCAGAGCGCGGCAGTTTAAAAGACCCAGCTAGCTTTGTTGCACGTTTAAACAAGTTAATGTTAAGTCTTACTAAGTAATATTTTTTTATTCGCTTAGACTTTAGTAGAAAAAGGGGCTATTTTGCCCCTTTTTTGATGATAGAGCCTTAATGCTACTTGTTTGAGTACAACCGAACTTGTATAGTGTTGCTCACTCAAAAAATACTCATTTGGCTGTTGTATTCGCTGTAATCTAGTACAACAGCCCAATTAGTATATTAAACTTAAAAGGCAATATTTTATGCGCATTATTTTATTAGGTGCTCCAGGCGCTGGTAAAGGCACTCAAGCACAATTTTTAATGGCTAAATTTGGTATCCCACAGATCTCTACGGGTGACATGTTACGTGCTGCGATAAAAGCGGGTACTGAGCTTGGTAAAAAAGCAAAAGCAGTAATGGACTCAGGGCAATTGGTTTCTGACGATCTAATTATTGGTTTAGTAAAAGAGCGTATTGCACAAGACGACTGTAAAGCAGGCTTCTTACTTGATGGCTTTCCTCGTACTATCCCACAAGCTGATGCGATGAAAGATAATGGCGTTTCTGTCGATAGTGTTATCGAATTTGAAGTACCTGATGAAGTGATTGTTGACCGTATGGCCGGCCGTCGAGTTCATGCTGGCTCAGGACGTGTTTATCACCTTGTTTACAACCCACCAAAGGTTGAAGGTAAAGATGATGATACTGGAGAAGCTTTATCTATTCGCCCTGATGATGAAGAATCAACGGTTCGTAAGCGTTTAGGCATTTACCACGAGCAGACTAAACCATTAGTGTCTTACTACAAAAATGAAGCTAAATCTGAAGCTTGTTCATACTTAACTATTGATGGCACCAAACCAGTAGAAGAAGTAAGTGCAATAATTACAGAAAAATTAGCTTAATTATCGACAAAATCAGTATTTATTTCATTATAAATAATGACTAATAAAAAGTTCGCTTCGGCGAACTTTTTTTATTTCTAAATAAACTTAAAGTTCATATCATGGCATTTATGCCTAAAAAATTACCTTTTAGGCCCTGTTAAGTGTAATAGTAAAACAGTAATCTTACTGTCTCTATTCTCATCAATATAAGTAGAAATTAAATGTTAGTTAGTTTACCTATAACAGGCCTGTATGCTGGTTTGTTAACCGTATTATTTATTGGTTTATCAATAAATATTATTCGCCTACGTTATAAATACAAAACTGGTATTGGTGATGGCGGTAACGAAATGTTAGCCAAAGCAATACGAGTACACGGTAATTTTTCTGAATATATCCCACTGGCACTATTATTATTAGGAATATATGAAATTAATGGTGCAAGTCCTCTTTGGTTACACATCTTGGGGGCTGTATTATTTATCGGTCGTGTTTTACATGCGGTAGGCTTAAACAAGTCAACAGGGACCACTAAACAACGGCAAATAGGAATGATATCGTTATTTATTATTTTGTTAATTTTAGCGATTGAAAATATTCGTTTATTTATCAGCTAGTCTTTAGTTTAATTACGTTTGCAACATGGCAATGTGCGGAATATTATCTTCTAAATACATTGCAGATACACGTTCAAAGCCATGTTTATTATAAAAACTTTCAAGATGTTCTTGCGCTGAAATCTTAATAACCTCTTCAGGGAAGCACTTTTTACTTAAGCTTAATGCTTCAGCCATTAATTGATGTCCAAGCCCTGTACCTCTAGCTTGCTTTGCGACAATAACTCTACCAATCGAAATATATTCATCGTAACTTTGACCCTTTGCCAGAATACGCAAATAAGCTGAAATATTTCCTTCTTGATAACAAAAAAGGTGAATTGTATCGATGTCTCTATCGATATTATCAAGATCAGGGTAGTAGCAGGTTTGTTCGACCACAAAAACGTCTATACGTAACTTTAAAATATCATAAAGTTCATCAATAGAAAGTTGCTGAAAATGTTTTGCTTGCCAAGATATAGCCATTTTTATACCTGTTTAGAAATACTTTCTACCATTTTTTCATGGTTTAGTTTTCAGGTAAAGCTTATTGATCTTATATGCCTTTTTGTAAAACCTGTAAATAACCGTGATAACTTTTGCTGTCTAAATAACTTAAAATCTCTTGACGATATGATGCTACTTTTAATTGTGGAAATTCAACATACATGGTTTCTTTTAATGTAATATCGTCAAGAAATAATAGGTAGCCTAAGGGTAAATATTTAGGTGAGAAATTTTTGATAAACACCGTAGAACGTATTTCTGAAGCAGAATAACTTTCTTTTATACCAAAGCGTTTTTCAAGAGCCGGGAGGAGTTTTGTACCGTAGCGTTTTATTGACCAGTATTTAAACATTGCTATTCCTTAGCTTTTATTAGTCATCCTTTTACTGGGGCGGAATATACTAGCTTTAGTTAATTTGTCAATATTTCGAATTGATATTTACTATTGAAACACTTGCTAAACTCGATAATGCAAAGAGGGAAATACAGTAATAATAAGAATGTTAGTATTAGTCTAAATTTAGTATTTTTATTTTTTTAGTATTTATGAAAAATCCAGCTTGGGTGTAGGCGCGAGTAATATGCTTATTTTTTCTTAACATTGTTAAACCTAAGTTCATCGCCGTTAATGCCTGTTTCCCATATTCATGTTTAGTGCTTATAACGAAATGGCGGCTGTCTTTCAGTTGAATAGCTATATTTTTTACAGGAACTAAATGAATTTTATCCATGATAAACGATTTGTCCGGCGTCGAGTTAAATGACATCAACAGAAAATCTATCCAGCCTAAGTTAACCATACGAGCTTGGCTTAACCACTCATCTTCATGTATTAATTCTTTTAATGGCAACGACTCTAAAGTTCGCCAATCAGTTCGCCATTTAGGAGTAGAAACTGCTGTAAATTGCTTTAAATCACTTAGTTTATTGATCGCTAGGACAGGTTTATTCGCTGGGCTAGTGTATATGCCTGCAATATATTCACCGTTGCGGATAACCGGTGCTGAAATATAGACTTTGTCTGAAAGAGCCTTCGCGTCAGCTAACCAATAAGAGTCAAAGCTGATCAGTAGTCGACCTAGTTCAAGCATCTTGGTATTACGAAAGTTTAGCTTCCCTGATGCATATTTGAAGGTATGTTCAAAGCCGCCAAGTTTAAGTGCTTGCTGAGCAATTATCATATCGACAACATCACGACGAATGCTTTTTCCTGAAAAATTATCAATAGCAAGAACATCTCGTCCGTTAACAAATTGTAGATAATCTGCATAAACATCATCACGAATATAAATTAGGATAGTTTCTGCGCGAGAACTCGAAGTATAAAAGAGCAGTTGCATCAATAATATAATGGTAAGAATGGAGAGTTTATTTGGAAATGACTTTATCATAAAGGGCCTGAAAATTTATTGCTTACTGTTGTCTTTAAGATCCCTCTTGATAATTTATAGTTATTTAATTATAGCGCATATCTTAAAAAAGTAAGCCGTTTATCTATCGTTAAATAAATTAGCGGCTTCTTTTTACTAATGACTAAGCGAAAGATTATTTATTATGTCGCTTCTGTAAAACAGCCATAACTTCTGACAATTCAATGCCTTTATCTTGCAGTAAAACTAAAGTGTGATAAAACAAATCAGCACACTCTCCCAATAGATCATCTTTAGTTTCTGCTACGGCTGCGAGAGCAACTTCAACGCCTTCTTCGCCCACTTTCTGAGCTATTTTGGTTGTGCCTCGAGAGAATAAATGCGCTGTATAGCTTTTCTCAGGATCATCACCTTTTCGGCTGGCAATAACTTGCTCTAATTCACTGAGAAAGTTTTGTTGAGTCAGTCGTTGTTCTGGAAAGCAAGATTCGGTGCCTAAGTGACAACTAGGACCAATGGGCCTGCATGCAATCAATAAACTATCATTATCGCAATCAGCTAGCACTTGGCTTACGTTTAAGAAATTTCCTGAAGTTTCCCCTTTCACCCAAAGTGCTTGCTTAGATCGACTGAAAAAAGTTGCTTTACCCGTTTTAAGTGTTTGTGCAAGTGACTTTGCATTCATGTAGCCTTGCATAAGTACTGCACCAGTGTCTTGATGCTGAATAATAGCAGGAATTAAGTTTTCCATTTTATCCCAAGCTAGGGTATTAATATTGTCTAGGGTTACTAGCATAATCTGATCTCTATTTTTTGACTTTTTAAAGTTTGTTTTAATTCATTTATTGGAATAATGCCTTTATGAAAAACACTGGCAGCTAATGCGCCGTCAACATCGGCTTGTTGAAATACATCGATAAAGTGTGATATTTCGCCAGCACCACCAGAAGCTATAAGTGGTATATTACAAACGGCACGTGCTTTTTGTAATTGTTTAATATCATACCCTTGGCGCACACCATCTTGATTCATGCAATTTAACACTATTTCACCAGCACCACGTTTTTGAACTTCTTGCATCCATTCAAACGTTGTCCACTTTGTTTGTTGGGTGCGGGTTTCATCACCAGTGAATTGATAAACTTGGTATACGCCGGTTTCTTCATCAAAAAAGCTATCAATGCCAACCACAATACATTGCTTGCCAAAAACGTCGGCTAAGCGAGTGATTAGCTCTGGATCACGTAGGGCAGGAGAGTTAATACTAATTTTGTCTGCCCCCATCATTAATATTTGCTTTGCATCTTGTTCTGTTTTTATGCCACCAGCGACACAAAACGGAATATCAATAACTTCTGCAATACGGCTCACCCAGCTTTTATCAACAACTCGATCATCTGAGCTAGCGGTAATGTCATAAAAAACTAATTCGTCTGCACCTGCTTCTGCATATTTCTGCGCCAAAGGAACAATGTCGCCAATTATTTCATGGTTACGAAATTGTACGCCCTTAACGACTTTACCATCACGAACATCTAAACAAGGAATTATGCGTTTGGCCAACATTTGATTGCCTCCTCAAGCGTAAACTTCCCTTCAAGCAATGATCGACCTAAAATAACGCCACTAACACCTGTCGGTATAAGCGCTTTAATATCTTCAAGGCTACCAATACCACCAGAGGCTTGCCAATTTATATCAGGATACTTATCACAAACTTCACTATATAAATTTACGTTCGTGCCAGTGAGTGTTCCGTCTTTACTGATATCGGTACATAATACGTGCTTAATACCAGCATCCTGATATTGGTCGAGTAAATCCTCAAGGTTGACGCCGCTATCTTCAATCCAACCATGAGTTGGTAGGGTTTTATTACCGTCGGCATCAATTTTTATATCAAGAGCTAAAACTATTTTTTCACAGCCGTATTTTTTTAGCCACAGAGTTACTAATTCGGGTTGTTTAATCGCTAAACTTCCGATAACTACCCGATCTGCGCCAAGAGCGAGTAATTGCTTTACGTCGTCTTCGCAGCGTACACCACCACCCACTTGAATAATCATTGTTGGATGTTTCACTACCGTTTTTAACGTCTCTAGCTGGCGTTTGTTGGCGTCTTTAGCGCCATCTAAGTCAACAAAATGCATAACCGTTGCGCCTGACTTTGCGTAGGCCTGTTGGCGTTCTTGGACTGTCGTTTGGTAATTGGTTTTTTGGGCGTAATCACCCTGAAATAATCGCACTACTTGACCGTTGATCAAATCGATTGCTGGGATCATCATGTTATTGGTAACTCCAAAAAATTTTTAATAATTTTGCTGCCTAATTCGCTCGAGCGTTCTGGGTGAAATTGACAACCTATAAAGTTATCTTTTGCGACAGCGGCAGAAAATTCACTACCATATTGGCATTTAGCAACAGTGTACTCACTAAGCGATGCGGCAAAGCTATGGACAAAATAAAAGTAATCGCCAAGGTTAATGCCTGAAAACACAGGGTGATTGTTAACGCTTATTAAAGTATTCCATCCCATGTGAGGTAAACGGAGCTCTTTCGCATCTAATGGCACTATATCGGTTGGAATGATATTTAGACATTCAACTAAGTCGCCATTACTGCTCTCAACTGACGAGCGACACATTAATTGCATACCCAAGCAAAAACCTAATACCGGTTGAGTTAGGTTTTGTAATGTTGTAACTAAACCTTTTTCATGAATGTTTTTCATTGCATGTTTAGCACTGCCAACGCCGGGTAATATAACTTTTTCGGCATTTTTAATCGTTTCAATATCGTCTGTTATCAACACTTCAAAACCCAAGCGTTCAATAGCAAATTTAACCGAAGATAAATTTGCACAGCCAGTGTCAACAATAACGTTTATTGCTACTTTATTTACAGGCATTAAAGTGTTCCTTTTGTGCTAGGTAGCACATCACCTTTTACGGTAATGGCTTGGCGTAAAGCTCGGCCAAATACTTTAAATAAGCTTTCTACTTGGTGATGACAATTACCTTTAGTTGTCGAGAGGTGCAAGGTAATTGCCATTGAATCAGCGAGCGAACGGAAAAAATGTGAAACCATTTGCGTCGACATTTTACCGACATTGCTATCAGTGAATTCAGCGTCAAACTCTAACCATGGTCTGCCCGATAGATCTATTGAACATTCAGCGCGACATTCATCCATGGGAAGCACAAAACCAAAACGGCCTATACCACGTTTATCACCTAGTGCTTGCTTTAACGCTTGTCCTAAAGCTAAAGCGGTATCTTCTACACTGTGATGTTCGTCAATGTGATAATCGCCTTCAACACTTACGTCCATTGAAAGTCCGCCATGAGCTGCAATTTGTTCAAGCATATGATCAAAAAAACCTAAGCCGGTGTTGATATTTATGGTACCGACTTTATCTAAGTTAACCGCAACGTGTATATCGGTTTCTTTAGTAGTGCGAACTACTTTTGCTTCACGCTGTTGTGTTAATAGTTGTTCTGCTATATCAGCCCAATTGAGCGTTGCTCTATCGTATTTAATGCCTTGAATCCCCATGTTAGCGGCTAATTGCATATCTGTTTCACGATCGCCAATAACATAAGATTCTTCGAAGTTAACTTTACCCTGTTGCAAATAATCACTAACTAAACCTAATTTAGGTTTGCGACAACTACAATTATCTTCGTCAAAGTGCGGGCAAAGCAGTACTTCATCAAACACCACACCTTGTGATGAAAAGATATCCATCATTTTGTCATGGGGTAGATCAAAGTCCGCTTGCGGGTAACTGTCACTACCTAAACCATCTTGGTTAGATACCATGACTAAACGGAAGCCTTTCTTTTGCAGTGATAATAAAACCGGCAATACGTTAGGTTCAAAAACAAGTTTTTCTAAGCTGTCGACTTGCTTATCGCTTATTGGCTCTTCAATTAATGTGCCGTCTCGGTCGATAAATAATATATTTTGTTTGTTCATAATACTCTCGGTAAAGCTCTGATTATTTGTCAAAGGCTAGGGTGATTGTTTGTTTTAGCATTGATAATTCGCTGTCGCTGCCAATGCTGATACGCAAACAGTTTTCTAATTGCAGTTGTTTAGATTGGTCACGAATTAAGATATCTTGCGCTTTAAGACAGTCAAAAATAAAATTCTTAAGTTCAAGTGTCTTTGTTTTGAATAAAACAAAATTAGCATCACTTTCAAAAACGTTTTCACACCATGTTTGCTCGGCCAACCAAGAAGTTAATTGCTGGCGTAAAACTATAGTTTCTTGCACTCGCATATGCACATGCGCTAAACCTGATTCTGTCAAAGCCTTACTCGCTATATCGGCTACAGGTGCCGAGATAGGATAAGGTGCAATTACTTTGCTGAGCATAGTAATAATATCGGAATTTGCTAAAGTGAAGCCACATCGCAAGCCTGCAAGTGCGAATGCTTTTGATAAGGTTCTAAGTACCACTAATTGTGGATACTGCTTTAACCAGCTTGCGGTAGTATTTTTAGGGCTAAATTCAATGTAAGCTTCGTCAACCACTACAATTGCGCTATCGTCATACATCTCAAGTACAGCTTTAATAGAATCCGCCGTTAATAAGTTTCCGGTAGGGTTACCCGGAGAGCATAAAAATACCACTTTGACCTTGTTGACTTGTTTTTTGATGTTATCAAGGTCAAGCTGGTTATTTATTAGCGGAACTTTAACAATGCTCGCGCCATGGTTTTCAGCACTAATTGCATACATGCCATAAGTAGGCGGGCAGATCAAAATACTATCTTGATAAGCTTTACAAAACGTACGTATAAGTAACTCTATTCCTTCATCAGCACCGCGAGTAGCAAGAATGTTCTCAGGACTTAATTGAGCATAAGTACTATAAGCATTCATTAAGTTATCAGGTTGAAAGTCAGGGTAACGATTAATACAGTTACTGTTTACTTGATAAGTGCCAGATCCTGAAGCTTCATTAGCATTAAGCCAAACTTTTTTTTGTGTACTTGCTGAAGGAGTCTCACTGCCATTGGCATATAAACGCCTAGCCGATTGATAAGGCACCATGTCTATCAACTCTTCACGAGCAAGTTTTTTGGCGACATTTTTCATACTTAGTGCTCCAACTTGCTTGTTTCTAAACGGATAGTGACAGCACGCTTGTGACCATCCAATCCTTCAGCATCAGTGAGTTCAGTAATACATTCCGCTATATTGGCTAAGCCTTGTTTTGTTATTTCTTGTACGGTAAAACGTCTAGAAAAATCGGCTAACGATAAACTCGAAATAACTTTTGAATAACCGTATGTCGGTAGAACATGATTAGTGCCACTAGCATAGTCTCCTGCAGATTCAGGAGTATAAGCACCGACGAAAATAGAACCTGCATTTCGTAATAACTTTAATAGGCTTTGTGCGTTATCAGTTTGAATAATTAAATGCTCAGGAGCGTAGTCGTTAGAAACTTCTACTGCTTGGTTTAAGTCTTTCACCAAAATTAAACGGCTTTGCTTAAGCGCTTGTTCGGCAATACTTTGACGAGAAAGTACAGACACTTGGCTTATTAACTCTTCTTGTACTTCTGTTATTAATGTCATGCTATCGGATAATAGAATTACCTGGCTGTCAGGGCCATGCTCGGCTTGGGACAATAAATCAGCTGCAACAAAACTGGCATTAGCATTTTTATCTGCAATCACTAAAACTTCAGAAGGACCAGCCGGCATATCAATGGCAAAACCGTTTACTTGTTGTGAAAGTTGCTTTTTAGCCTCTGTGACATATTTATTACCAGGACCAAATATTTTATTGACGGGTTTTATGCTTGCAGTGCCAAAGGCCAATGCTGCACAAGCGTGTGCGCCGCCAATTGTATAAATTTCATCAATTTCGCATAAACTTGCCGCGACAAGAACCTCATTTGCTAATCGGCCGCTTTTATCTGGAGGACAAACTAAAACAGTGCGCGAACATTTTGCTAGTTGAGAGGGGACGCCTAACATTAATACCGTTGAAGGCAAAGGTGCAGAGCCTGCAGGAATATACAACCCAACACTTTCAATCGCTTCTGTTTTTAAAGTACAACGTACACCAGCTGTAGTTTCTACCGTTATGTCTTCGCTGATTTGCGCTTGGTGAAACCGTTTAATTTGTCTGTAAGCTGTTTCTATGGCGTTCATACGTTTTGTTGATAACGCTTCTTTGGCTGCTTGAATGAGCTCATTGCTAACCTTTAGTGTGTTCAACCTTACGCCATCAAATTTTTCTGTTAACGAATAAAGGGCTTGATCACCGTTTATGCGAACATTATTTAAAATATTTTCAACTTGTTGAGACAATAAGCCGCTTTCAGAAATCGCGGGACGAGCTAGCGCGCTTTCTCTTTCGCTAGATGATAAGTTTTGCCAGTTGATCATTTCTTTTTTCATTATTCTACAGTCCTAGCTTTTTAGCTCAATTAGCCCATCATTTTTTCAATAGGCATTACTAGTATAGAATTACAACCTAGAGCATTTAGCTGCTCCATGGTTTCCCAAAAAAATGTCTCAGTAGCAACCACATGCACGGCAACTAGGTCGTCTCGACCAGCGAGTGGTAGAATCGTCGGTGTTTCTTTTCCTGGCATTAGTGCACTCACCTGATCTATTTTATCTTTAGGTGCGTGCAGCATAATGTACTTACTTTCTTTTGCTTTCATCACACCTTGTATACGCGGTAAAAGGGTATCTAAAATGTTTTGTTTTTCTGTACATAATGACGTGGACGTTTGAATTAGAGATGCTTTCGACTTAAAAATCTCTTCAACTTCAACTAAACCATTGGCTTCAAGAGTTGCGCCTGTTGACACTAAGTCACAAATACCATCGGACAAACCAACTCGAGGAGCTACTTCAACAGAGCCCTTCAGTAAACAAAATTCAACATTAATACCATTGGCTTTTGCGTAACGGTTCAATAATTGCGGGTAGGTTGTAGCAAAGCGTAAACCGTCTAAACTTTTTATGCCTTGGTAATCAAAACTTTCTGGCATGGCAATCGATAAACGACAACCACCAAAGTTCAGAGGAGAAGTACGAATATATTGTGACTTTTGCCCCATTAACTCACGCTCTAACGCTGTTTCCTCTAGTGTGTTATCACCAACAATGCCTAAATCGCAAACGCCATCCATGACAAGTCCAGGTATATCAGAGCTACGCACACGCATTACATCTATCGGCATATTGGCGACGTGGGCGAGTAAACGACGGTCGGAAACATTAAGTTTTAATCCGCAACGCTTAAGTAAAGCTTGTGTATCGTCACTTAAGCGACCTGATTTTTGCATGGCAATGCGTAAACGTTTTTCTGTTGTCATATGTTACTTCCTTAAAATAAAAGCTTGGCTCAAAATTCCTGTATATACAATTTCAAAGCCTATAAAATGCGAAAACCCCCGAGAGAGTTAGACTCTTTCGGGGGTTTCAAAAATAATTTTTAAATCGCCGAAAGGTCATAGCCCCTCAGCGAATGTACCTGAGCAGCTAGTCGATATGGTGATGATGGCGATGTAGTGTGCTTAGGTTAATATTCATAATCTGCTCAATGTTGGTAATAAATTGTAGACTTAACTTGTATAGTCAACTTGTATCAATAACTTGACGAAATTTAATTTTCGTTTTAAATTATTTTTTAATTGCTATTTACATTACTGATTATTCTTATAATGAGCAAGTAATAAATGAAGTGTTTTTATAAAATAATCGTATAAGGTTATAAAGATTTGTTGATAATGGCCGATACTTTAGTTAATCAGCTAATAAAAGGTTAAGTGATTTATGGATATATTTACGACAGTATTAACTCGAGTCGTACCTGTGCCAATTAAACCTGAGAGGTTACGAGTTAAAGCACTTTCAAAAGAACCTTCAACAAATGAGTTGACGGATGATATAGACCACTTAGAAAACCATGAACAGTATATCGACTTATCTAAAGACTCATCAGAGCAAAAGAAAAATAAACAAGCTATGCCAACTATCGACGAAGCGGTGGATGGCTCGGCAAATAGTCAAGATGATGAAGCATCAACCGCTATAATTAATAAACAAGAACTTACCCACCCTAAACAAGTACAAGAAAAAGGTGTTAAAGATATTAAGCATTTAGATATTTTTGTTTAGATTTTTTCGATAAAGTTTATAAAAGGGCAAGTGAATACTTCTCTCTTCAATTTTATTCTTTATACTAACGACAATATTTATTTTCAGTATTTTTCATGACTTCAGTCGAACAAGCATTTTCAACTTCCGGTATTCTTTCCAAAGTACTTAATGGCTATTCGCCACGCCAAGCACAAATAGATATGGCGCTTGATGTTGACCGAGCCATTGAACAGCAGAGTTGTTTAATCGTTGAGGCGGGAACAGGCACAGGAAAAACTTTCGCATATTTGCTGCCATCCTTATTGTCAGAAAAAAAAATCATTGTTTCAACGGGCACTAAAAACCTTCAAGAACAATTGTTTCATAAAGATATTCCACTGATCCGCAATGCAATGGCGGCTAATGCACAAATAGCGCTTTTGAAGGGCAGAGCCAATTACTTATGTATTTATCGTCTTGAACTATATGTTAAAGAACGAGGACAGTTAGACGCTGCAATGTTGATTGACTTTGTAAGAATTCGTACTTGGGCAACATCAACGCGTACAGGGGATATTGGTGAAGTGGTTGATGTTGCAGAAGACTCTAGCATTTTTCCTTTTGTGACTAGTACTACAGATAATTGTTTGGCAAAAGACTGCCCTAATTTTGACGATTGTTATTTAATTCAAGCTCGAAAAAAAGCCATCGATGCAGATGTTGTGGTGGTTAATCACCATTTGTTTTTTGCCGACATGGCATTAAAGGATACAGGGTTTGGTGAATTGATCCCAAAAGCTGACGTGGTGATTTTTGATGAAGCACACCAAATACCTGATATCGCGAGTGAGTATTTTGGTGAGGCATTTTCTACTAGGCAAATTTTGGATTTATGTTCAGACACTATTCAGATTTATAAGACCAGTTTGACAGATGTTAAGCAACTGGGAAAAGCGGCAGAAAAATGCCAAAAAGCAGCGCAAGAATTTCGTTTATTGTTTTATCATGATCCCGAACGAGGAAATTGGCGAGAAAAATATCGGCAGCCAAGATTCAAGCAAGCATTTTCAGCTTTAAAAACAGATCTAGACTTCCTTTATCAAGTGATCAAATTATGTATTTCACGTAATGAGGCGATTGATAATTGCTATGAGCGTGCTATTGAGTTACATGCGAAATACGACATTATGGCGAATGTTGATATTGACGGAATGAGTTTTTGGTATGAAACAACACGTCGGCATGTCGTTTTACACTTAACACCATTAAGTGTTGCGGATAAATTTAGTGAGTATATTGCTAAGTCTGAAGCTGGTTGGGTTTTTACTTCAGCAACATTAGCTGTAGACGGCGGTTTCTCACACTTCTCCCAACAACTTGGCTTAAATTTAGAAAAAACGAATGCGGCAACCTTATTGGTTGATAGTCCATTTGATTATCAGTTACAGTCTCAGCTTGTTGTTCCGCGTTATTTGCCTGATGCTCAGCACCATGGGCGTGCGTCTGCTCTTGCTGAGTTGGCAATACCCTTAATTTCAGCAAGCAATGGCGCTTGTTTTTTATTGTTTACTAGCTACCGAATGTTGAATCAGGTCGCTGATATTCTAGCTGAAAAAATTGAATCCCCATTATTAGTACAAGGAAGAATGAGTAAAGGCCGCTTGCTTGCAGCCTTTATAGAAAACCCACAAGCGATTTTATTAGCAACGGCAAGTTTTTGGGAAGGCGTTGATGTACGAGGAGATAAACTGACTTGCGTGATCATCGATAAATTGCCATTTGCTTCCCCTGACGACCCTATGTTGCAAGCTCGTTGTGAAGATGTTCGCCGAAGAGGTGGTGATCCTTTTGGTGAAATTCAACTGCCTCAAGCCGTAATTGCCCTTAAGCAAGGGGTTGGGCGGTTAATTCGTGATGTTACCGACCAAGGTGTCATGGTAATATGTGATGATAGGTTAGTAAATCGCCCATATGGTGAAGTATTTTTAAAGAGTTTACCGGCGATGAAGCGCAGCAGAGATATTGATCAAGCTAGCCAATTTTTGGCTACATTATCTAAATAATGAGCTTCTTGTAAAATCAATTAAGTAAATTTTAGAGAGAATAATTTGAATTTTTTGGCAATTGACGCTTCTACAGAAGCGTGTTCAGTAGCATTAACATATAACAACCAAACCATTAGTGAGTTTGAATTAGCCCCGCAATCACACAGTATATTATTACTGCCAATGATTGACCGTTTATTAAAAAAAGCTGATATCAAGTTATCACAACTAGATGGACTTATTTTTGGTCAAGGACCTGGAAGTTTTACCGGAGTGCGAATTGGTGTTGGCGTTGCTCAAGGTCTGGCCTTTGCCGCTGATTTAAAAGTAGTAGGAGTTTCAACTTTGCAAGTTATGGCGCAAAAAGCGTATAGTTTGCACCAGCAAGTCGATGTTATTGCTACTATTGATGCTCGTATGTCGGAAGTTTATGCTGGATATTATAAGCTGAATGAGCAAGGCATTATGGAGGCGGTACTTAACGATACGGTAATACCACCAGAAAAGCTGTCCGAATACCTAAGTGAACACATATGTGATGGCCAACAAATTTACGGAGTTGGTAGTGGTTGGGATGCTTATAAGAATGAATTAGAAGCTTTAAAAATTAATGCTGGAACGCCCGAAATACTCTTTCCAAATGCGGAGGAGTTATTAGAAATAGGGCAGCACCTTTTTGCTCAAGGAAAGGCGGTTAGTGCTGAACATGCACAACCTGTTTATGTTAGAGATACTGTTTCGTGGAAAAAACTTCCAGGAAAATAAAAGTCATTTATATTAAAAGCGCAAAAAGTTTTGTGTTTTCACAAAACTTTGATAAATTTAAATTATGCAGATAAATAGTGCGAGTTCCTATACGCCACAATCAAGCGGCTCTTTAGCTGTTGATAATAACAATCAAGTTGCTTCGCAACGTGATCGTTTGCGTGTGCAGCAAGAAACACAAAAAGCTCAGCAAACTGCCCAACAAGCAAAAGAACAAGAACAAAAGCCTAATCAAGTTAACCGTTTTGAAGTTGATGAAAAGTCACTCGCATTAGTTGAAGAAGCTCAGCAAAGAGCTGCACAAGCACAGCAACCAAGTGCACAGTTATCAACACAAACAGATGAACAATCAAAACAATTTAGCAAGACTAATAAACAAACGGCTTATGATAGTCCGTCTCAACAAAATAAAAGTGCGATAGCGGCTTATTCGTCAGTAGACAACATTGCACAGCGTGAAAATATTCAACAAGTCTTTGGTGTTGATCTATTAGCTTAAGCTTATACTTGTCGCTTTTCTTCGTATTCACTTCTATTACATGAAAATAAACCTATGAAATTACCTTCCTCTTTTACTGAAAAATATCGTTTTTGGCTCATCATATTTTCAGCACTTATTATTAGCCAAATCCCCATTATCTCTATTCCGTTTAAATGGTTAGAAAGTTATTTTCATGAAATTAGCCACGGTTTAGCTGCACTCGTTACCGGTGGCACTATTGTGAAAATTCAATTGTTTCCTAATGGTGCCGGTTTATGTACGACTCGTGGCGGAATGAATTTTTTGATTAGCTTTATGGGATATGCAGGAGCGGCTTTCTGGGGCATGGGGATTTATTTTGTGGCTTCTATGCATCAACGAGTTGCACAAATATTGAGTGGCGTTATTGCTTTACTTTTGGTAACAACACTTGTTTTTTGGGCGAGAGATATTCTGACTTTTATTATTCTTGCTGTGTTATTGGGCGTGGTCTTACTGAAATTCAAATACAGCAAGTTAAGTTATCTGCAGTTGAGTTTGCAACTAACAGGAGCACTTATTTTATTAAATAGTGTGAAGAGTCCATGGTACTTGGTAGATGGGCGAAATTTCGGTGATGGTGCTGCACTTTCCCAACTTACCGGTGTACCTGAGATTATGTGGGTATTCGTATGGTTTAGCATTGGCATTGGTGGTATTGTTTTATTAGCAAAGGCATCTAATAAGGGAAAGAATAATGAAAACGCTTAATCAAACTTTAGCAATACCATTATTACTAAGCACATTATTTATAAGTGCTTGTTCAAGCATACCTAAATCATTACAAGTACCTGAAAATACGGCACTAACAAACTTTTCTCAAGTACGTGAAAATACCAGTAATACACAAGGGAATTTAGCGCGTTGGGGCGGTGTTATCGCGAAGGTCGTTAATAATGCTGACAACACCATGATAGAAGTTGTGCATTTCCCATTAAAGTCATCGTCTAGACCTAAACAAGGTAATGAAACCCAAGGGCGGTTTAGGGTTTATTTTTCAGGTTTGCTTGACCCTGTTATTTATAAAGAAGGTAAAAGCATCACTGCCTTAGGGCAAGTATCAACTTATGAGCCAGGGAAAATTGGTGAGCACGAATATACTTATCCTGTTTTAAAAGCTTCTAAAATACATTTATGGAAAGACATTCAGCCTGTAGACGTACAAGTTACACATAATCCATTTTGGTATACCCCTTCTTATTGGCATTATCCTCGTGCTTATTATCCTCGCACGGTTATTGTGAGAAAGCCCTCAAAAAGTGATACTAAGTAATCAGTGATGACGACACCTTATGCTATAGAAGAAATTAGTTTCAACTTAGGAGACTTAACTTTAACTGGGTTAGCTTACGGTGCGGAGCATGACGATATAGTATTATGTCTACATGGTTGGTTAGATAATGCAGCTAGCTTTACGCCTTTGATGCCCGAATTAAAAGGAAAGCGTGTTATTGCAATTGATTGGCCCGGGCATGGTTTATCGTCTCATCGTAGTGCCGATGCTCACTATCATTTTATTGATTATGTTTATGATCTATTATTATTATGTGAGAAAAATAGTTGGGATAATCTCGATATTGTTGCCCATTCTATGGGGGGAATGATCGCGTCAGCTTTTACTGCTGCCTTTCCTGAAAAAGTGCAAAGTTTAACTCTATTAGATTCCATAGGTTTTATTAGTAGTGACGCTCAAGAAAGTACAAATCATCTACGTAAGGGCATGTTAAGTCGCTTGAAGAATAATAAAAGAGATGAGTCTAGTGTTTCTCAAAATAAAAAAGTTCACCTAACGATTGATTCAGCAATTAATGCTCGTATGCAAGTTTCTGATCTAGGTTTTCAGCAAGCAAAGTTACTTGTCTCACGTGGGAGTGTTGAACATGCTGGAGGCTATGTTTGGCGAGCAGATAGTAGGTTAAGGAATATGTCACCTTATAGGTTAACGCTACGCCAAGCAAAACAATTCATTAAAGATATTACGATTCCCGTACAGCTTATTTACGGTAATAAAGGTTTACCTTTGGTAAAAACGGGATTAAAAGAATTTTCGCCCTTATTTTCAAATTTTATTAGCCATGAATTAGTTGGAGGACACCATGTACATATGGAAGATCCTACCCAAGCTAGCCAATATATTTTAGAGTTTATTGGCTAGTTTATTCTAATATTAAGGGGGTAAGTAAAGATTACGAGCTAAAGCAAATAAAAATATGGACATCAGACCAGTATTCACGTAAAAAAGAAAATTCAAACATACGTTTTAAATAATAAAAAAAATTTTATAGCAATAATGATGATTGCGATTAAAATTAATCGTGAAAATAATAATACGAATAATCATCAATATTAAGTGATTAGTAGAGGAGGCGAAACGTGCAACAAACGCAAAAAATTTGGCTTGAAAAAAGTTACCCACCCGGTGTTCCATTTGAAATTGATGCAGATAAATACTCCTCATTACCTGATATGTTCAACAAATATGTTGAACTTTATGCGGAACGTACAGCCTTTATTAATATGGGCGCAGAAATAAATTATCGCGACTTAGAAGTAGAATCAAAAGCTTTTGCTGCTTATCTTCAAAATGATTTAGGCTTAGTGAAAGGTGACAAGTTTGCCATTATGGTACCTAACTGTTTGCAATACCCAATTGCACTTTTTGGCGCCTTACTTGCGGGCTTAACCGTGGTCAATGTTAATCCATTATATACGGCACGTGAACTTGAACATCAGTTGAAAGACTCTGGTACCAAGGCGATGTTAATCATTGAAAATTTCGCTAATACCTTAGAGAAAGTTATAGATAACACGCCAGTTGAACATGTTATTCTCACTTCACTGGGAGACCGACTAGGTACCGTAAAAGGCGCTGTTGTTAATTGCGTAGTGAAATATGTAAAGAAAATGGTACCAGCTTTTCAATTAGCAAACACTGTACGGTTTAATAAAGCTATTTCTCAAGGTATGATGAAAACTTATAGCCCTGTCGAGCTTAATGGTGAAGATATTGCTTTCTTGCAATATACTGGTGGTACAACTGGAGTTTCTAAAGGCGCTATTTTAACTCATAGAAATATGATTGCTAACTTATTGCAAGCTAAAGCGGCAATTAACCCCATTATGCAAGATGGGAAAGAGTTAGTGGTAACGGCTTTACCGCTTTATCATATATTCGCTTTAACAGCGAACTGCCTAACTTTCATGACGCTAGGCGGCACCAATTTATTAATCACTAACCCACGTGACATGCCAGGCTTTGTTAAAGAACTTTCCAAATATCGTTTTACTGCAATAACGGGTGTTAACACTTTATTTAACGGTTTATTAAATGCACCTGGTTTTAAAGATCTAGATTTTAGTACTTTAAAAATGTCTTTAGGTGGGGGGATGGCTGTACAAAGAGCTGTCGGTGAAGAATGGGAACGTGTTACAGGTACTCGTTTATTAGAAGGCTATGGCTTAACTGAATGTGCTCCTTTAGTTACATTATGTCCTTACGATCAAAAAAGCTATAGTGGTAATATTGGTTTGCCTGCTGCATCAACAGACATACGTATTATCAAAGACGATGGTAGTGATGCTGAGATAAATGAACCTGGTGAAATGTGGGTTAAAGGGCCACAAGTCATGAAAGGCTATTACCAGAGAGAAAAAGATACAGCAGATATCTTGAAAAATGGCTGGCTTGCTACGGGTGATATTGCAGCCATGGACGAAAATGGTTTCTTTAAAATCGTCGATCGTAAAAAAGATATGATCATTGTTTCTGGCTTTAATGTATTTCCTAATGAAATAGAAGATGTCGTAATGATGCATGATGGCGTATTAGAAGCTGCCGCTGTTGGGGTTGCCCATGAATCCACAGGAGAAGCGGTAAAGATATTTGTGGTGTTGAAAGATAAAACTATTACAGACAAAGACTTAGTTAAACACTGTCGTGAAAACTTAACCAGTTATAAAGTACCGAAGAATATTGAGTTTCGCGATGAATTACCTAAAACCAATGTAGGTAAAATCTTAAGAAGAGAACTACGCTAAAACTTTTTATAATTAATTTTAATTAAAGGCCGTACCCCTTAAGGGCTACGGCCTTTTTATTATTTGGATGACTGAGCGTTAAGGCGTTGACCATTGACTTGTGAACTTTCTTTCGCCATTAAATACACGTAAGCGGGCATAATGTCTTTTGCTGTTGCTATGGTCTTTTTGTTTTCGGCTGGATATGCTGAATTACGCATATTAGTTTGTGTTGCTCCTGGGTTAATTGCATTAACTCGTAAAGATGAGTTTTCATATTCATCGGCAATCACTTGCATTAACCCTTCGGTTGCAAACTTAGATACACTGTAGGCACCCCAATATGCTTTTCCTTTGTTACCTACGCCGGAGGTTGTAAAAACAAGTGATGCATCATCACTCAACAATAACGCAGGAATGAGCGCTTGTGCTAAAAGATGTTGAGCCGTTACATTTACCTGCATAACATCTTGCCAAATTTGTTCGTGAATTTGAGTATAAGGTGTTAATTCACCTAACATTGATGCATTTAAGAGTGCCCCGTCAAGTTTACCGAATTGACTGACAATTGTTGATGTCATATCGATATAATTTTGTTTGGTCGCACCCTTTAAGTTTAATGGGATTATCGCTGGTTCGGCAGAACCTTGGGCAACTATTTCATCGTAAACGGCTTCAAGTTTCGAGGTTGTTTTACCTAATAAAATAACCGTTGCACCTAACTCTGCATAGGTTAGAGCAGCTTGGCGGCCAATACCATCACCTGCGCCAGTAACTAATATTATTTTATCGGCAAGATTATTTGTTTTTATTTGATAGTTAAACATAAGTTGAAGCAAATTCTTTGAAGGAAAATATGGGCGCTAATTCTACTACTTAGAGTTGTTATCTGACGAGTAATATTTACCTAATTTCGACTAAATAGCGTTAAAAGTTAGAATAAAGTAAAAAACCGCTAGCGCTTAGACACTTCTTGGGGTAAGTTTAACTGGTCGAACAAGTTGGTTTTGTGATCAAAAATTCATGAGATAACACCTAAATTAATAATAAAAGCATAAAAAGCTAAATAATATAAAGCTCGTCTGTGGGGAGATAAAATGAAAAAGCTAGTACTCAGTGTTGCTATCGCCAGTGTTCTTGGCCTAACTGCATGTGATGATGAATCAATTAATGATGTCCAAAAAGAAGTTGCAGATAATGGTACTGCCGTAACTGCAACTGCTCGCGTTAAATTTAACCCAAGTGCTGGAGCTGCCGGTCTTTCTATTCCAAACGATTTGATTTTTAAGGACAGCGTTGACGGTACTTTAGAAATCCCTGTAGATGATCCAACAGATGGCTCAGATCCTTTCGTTGCTATAAGTGCACTCGATGGTTGGTCAATTTCTCAACCTTTTCCCCTTGCTATAGAATTTCCAGCAGGTACTTCTTTAGATGCTAGTAGTGCTTCTGAACCTGCTTCGGTAAGAGTATTTGAAACAGTGATGGGCGGTGACGCTAATGATGCTGATTGTACAGCCGTAACACGCGGGTTAGCCTGTAAAGTCGTTAATGAGCTAGTTTTCATGCAAGACTTTGTCACGCAAAAGTCTGGCGATAATGTTTTGTTTGTTCCAATTAAGCCACTTAAGCCAGAAACAACTTATGTTATGGTAATGACGAATAACCTTCGTGATAACAATGGCAAAGCAATTGCTGGTTCGAGTACTTATGAATTAGCCCGCCAAGATATTAATACCTTACCTCTAGGTAACGCGTCGCAATTAGGACTGCAAGCGGCGATTAATAGTTATGAGGCTGCAGTAGTTGCAGCAGGTGTTGATAGCGAAACTATTATTTATAGTGCTGCGATGACCACACAATCAACGATGCGAGTTTTAAGTACCGTTAAGTCTTTGATGGCAGCAGGTGTACCACAAATGCTTGCTAATGCTCAACAAGGCGCACCAGCAATTGGCGTAGCTGATACCGGTATGTCAGTAGCAAATGTTTTAAGCGGATCAATCCCAGATAGCTTAATACCGTTATATTCTGCGGCAAACTATATTCGTGGTTCAATTACATTACCTTATTACTCAGGTGTTCCATCTGCCGAAAATCCACTTGCTCCTGTCAATGACTGGTGGCGTGCACGTTGTGATTCGGGCGCAACTCTTGCTGGTTTAGCAGCAGCAAATCCTGCGGCAATTCCGGCAGGCCCATTAGATGATAATGACGGTTTTTGTATGAACTTTGGTTTACGTGACTTAAGTTCAGCTGTAGCTATTGATACGGAACGAAACTTAACTAAGTTTAATCCAATTCCAGCTACAAGTACGATGATGCCAATTGATGTACAAATGACTACTCCTGATTTAGCTTGGGCTAACGCTGTTCGTGCCAGTATGACCCCAGCTTTACCTGCTTTAGTCGAACCAACAAACGGTTGGCCAGTAGCTATTTTAGTACATGGTATTACTTCAACAAAAGAGCAAATGCTACCAATTACTGGTATATTATCGGCATTTGGCATAGCAACTATTGCTATTGATCAGCCATTGCATGGTAGCCGTGGTTTTGATTTAAATGGTGACGACATTGATGAAATCAATACAAGTACAGTGTCTACATTACATTATGTAAATTTAGCCAGTATGCTCACAATGCGTGATAATACTCGCCAAAGTACCGCTGATTTATTAGGTTTGCGTTTAGGAATGAACTTTTTAGGCGGTGTTGATGGCAGTGGTAACCCAATTAAGATTGATAATTCAAAAGTACATCTTTTAGGGCATTCACTCGGTGGTATATACGGGATGAATGCGGTTGGTTTAGCAAATACAGCATTAAACCCGCAAGTTGACGGTTTATTTAAAATCGCCAGTACATCTCTAGCTATGCCTGGTTTAATGTTAGCTAACTTCGGTATTGACTCACCAGCATTTGAAGCTTTAGTAAAATCTAATTTAACCCTAGAGTTATCGTCTGGTTTTGCTGATGCGGTTGCCGCTTCTTTACCAGCTAATTATAGTCAAGACGAATTGAGTGCTTTCTATTTTGCTTTCTATGACAGTCTAGCTGCTGAAGATAAAGCATCTTTAGAGGCTGGTTTTGCGCAATTTACTTTTGCATCACAAACGGTAACAGACTCTGGTGACCCTATTGCTTATGTACAAGCATTAGCAGCAACGCAAACACCTACACATTTAATTGAAGTTGTTGGTAATGGCGATGATAATTTGTCAGACCAAACAGTGACCAATACCGCACCTTATACTCCTATGGGAGGAACTGAGCCGGCTATTGCTTTATTAGGTTTACAAGCTGTTAGTGAAGATACGAATGGCTCTGGTGCGGTTAGGTTTATCAATGGACACCATAGTTCAATTCTTGATCCACGACCTACCGCAGACTCACCTGACGCAGTATTAAGTGCTAAAGCTACTCAAGAAATGCAAACACAAGTTGCTATATTCTTTGCTTCAATGGGGCAACAGATTAAAGTGACTGATGATAGTGTTGTAAAAGATTAATTTAAATTTACCTTAGTTATTTAAAGCCCTCATTCGAGGGCTTTTTTATTGCCTATTTCTAGCATTTTTAGTTTATTAACTTTATTTATTAATAATACCCCCCATATCTCATGTAGATATGATGATAAGTTAACGTCAACTTAAGACATACTCACATGTAATCAAGTTGACAACGGGAGAATATATTGGAATTTTTATACGAATACGGACTATTTTTAGCCAAGGTGGTGACCTTTGTAATTGCTGTTGTAGCAATCGTTGCTGTAGTTGCATCGTCAGCGATGAAGCAGGGGGGGAAAAAAGGGGAATTAGAGCTTACCGACTTATCCGAAGAGTTTAGTGATGTAGAAGAAGACATTACTCATTATTTATTAACCAAAGAAGAATTAAAAGAAAAAGAGAAAAAAGATAAAAAAACAGCTAAAGATAAAGCTAAGGCTGATAAAAAGTTAGCTAAAAGCAAAACTGATAATGAAGATGAGGCTGTAAAAGCGGATCCTAAAATTTTTGTTCTCGACTTTAACGGCAGTGTCGATGCTCGAGAAGTTAGCGCCTTACGTGAGGAAGTCTCTGCAATATTAACGGTGGCGACACCTGAAGATGAAGTTTTTGTTCGTTTAGAAAGTGGCGGCGGTATGGTACATGGTTATGGCTTAGCTTCTTCTCAACTTGATAGACTTCGTCAACACAATATTCCATTAACCGCTTCGGTTGATAAAGTAGCAGCCAGTGGCGGGTACATGATGGCTTGTGTTGCGAATAAAATTATTTCAGCACCTTTTGCTATTCTTGGTTCTATTGGGGTTATCGCACAAGTACCTAACTTTCATAAGTTACTAAAAAAGAATGATATTGATTACGAGCAATTTACTGCCGGAGAATTTAAACGCACCGTTACTATGTTTGGTGAAAACACAGAAAAAGGCCGTGAAAAATTCAACGAAGAACTAGAAGAAACTCATCTATTATTTAAAGACTTTGTTAGAGAGCATCGTCCTAGCTTAGATATCGATAAAGTCGCTACAGGCGAACATTGGTTCGGTAGTACAGCGAAAGAACTTGGTTTAGTGGACGAAATCCAAACCAGTGACGATTACCTGCAATCGCGAAGTAAGTCGCATAAAATAATTGCCTTAAAATATGCAACTAAGAAAAGCTTAGCTGAAAAGTTCTCGCAGGCCGCATCTTTATCATTCGATAATATTTTTAGTAAACTTTGGCAAAATAACCGAATATTCCCAGGTTAATAATCATGATGATAGCAGTCTAATTTACCTGTTTAATTGCCTACCCATGTACATTATAACACTTAGGGTAGGCAAGTATGAAAGTGTAGAACGAAGCGCTGATTAAGTGGGATTTATATCAAATTACTTGGTAGATAAGGACTGTTTCAGGATAATAAACTAAAGCCAATAAAAGGGTTACTGCAAGGGGATGCTATATATGTCGGCACCACTGATACCCTGCATTGTAACCGCTATTTTGTCATTTCCTATCAAGGAGAAAGCTCGGTAATTCCGTATACTAAAAATAGGAAATGTCATTACGTCGTGTTCTACACCTGTGGTATCAATACGCACTAATTTATCGAGTTCATTATCACGTTTTAAATAATGTAAAGCGTCATTTAAATAAAAGAAACTGCCCCAATCTTTTTTATTTAAACCTGATGTTACTCGATGACTTTTCATCTTATCCTTTGATAAATAGAATATACCATCAACATTATCTTTACTGAAATAAATACCTCCATCTGGTGACTCCACTGCAAATTGTCCATGATCAGCAGTAATTAACTCTATTAAGCCAGTGCTGAAACTATAATTATAAAGCCCCCAGTCGCCATCGACGTTAGATGAAAAATACAAAGATCTCCCATCAATTGAATACGAAGGGTTTCTAACGTCCCCTTGTATTTCAAATAACTGTTGTTGTTTCCCTTCAGGGAGTGCGCCTTGAAACATAACAAACTTATCCGCTTTAGGTTTTTTAATTGCAACCACAAAGCTATTTTCGATTGGTGAAGCAACAGGAATGGTAACTTGCCCTTGATTGTTCGTTAATTGTTTACTGGTATTGCCATCTTTTACCCAAAGCTCCCAGTCACCGCTTCGGTTCGAAAGAAAGAGCATAGCTTTAGTTTTAGCGACATATTGGCCGTATAAATCACGCGAAGATGAAGCTAATCGTTTCATTAATTTTCCGCTTTCTAATGAATGAATAGCAATAAATTCTTGAACGACATGTTTAGAGAAATAGAGTAATTTTAACGGTTCATTTAATGCTATCGCACCAAGACCGCTACCTCGGTAATACTCTTCAATCGTGTTACTTTGTATATCGAACCTTGAGATAACAAAAGTGCCTTCTTTCATCGAATTAAAATAAAAAGCATTATTGGTATGATCCCAAGTTAAGCCAATGACGGTATTTTCACTTTCAACAAGTATTTGCTCTTGGTGAGTTTCATCTATTGAGTAGATTGAGGAATTTAAGTCTTTAGTACGTACAACAAGTAAACTACTACTATCAGCAGCCCATTTCATTATCAGGTCTTTCTCTCCTGCATTTGGGAAGCTGTGGGGCTGAAATGTTTTGTCTGCGATGTTATAAATAACTGCAGCAACTCGGTCTGGCATTTTCTTAGCGTAAGCTATCTTTGTTCCGTCGGGTGACCAATCAAGCCCTTGCAAGAAGCCTGAAGTACTACAGTCCTCAGCTATCAGTTGATCACTATTACCGATCAATTTTCGAATATGTAAAGAGCAGCCACCTTGTTCATCAATTCTAAAATAAGCTAATGATTGGCTATCAGATGACCAAGAGGGTGAGACATCATGATCCTCTGTCACCGATACTTGCCTAAGTGTTGGGTTTGAAGCATTAATCTCTTTAATAAAAATTTGTGACTTTTTCTGATTCCTTCGCCATCGAAATGCCATATATTGACCGTCTGGAGAGATTGCAGCTTGCTCTTCCACGCCTTCAAAATTGGTTATTTTCAATGGTTCAATCGTATTATTTGTTGCATGAAGAGCAATGACGGGAGAGTCTTCATTGTTAAGAAAAAGAAATAATATTAGACCAATAATCAACAAGCCTGCCAAGCTCACGTATAAAATGTATTTACTTGTAAATAAATAATTAACTTTTTCAATTGCTGGTGGCAATTCACTTATAACAACAGGGGGGGCAATGAGTTGGTAACCGACTTTAGTTATTGTTTTGAGAATTTCGTCGGGGTCGATACCTAGTTCGGTAAATGACTTTCTAAGGTGCCAAATAGCATTTCCTGCCCCTCGTTTACCGACTTCAACATTACCTAACCAAATAGCGTCAATAGCTTGTTCTTTGGTAACAATCGTTTCTGAATGGAGTATTAAAAGCTTTAAAAATTCAAAAACTTTAGCGGGTAACGTTACTGACTTTTCATCGACAGTAATACTCATATCATGACAGTTTATTGTACACTGATTAATTTTGTACTTATGATGAGGTAAAGTGACCATTCTTACAGATTTTCTTCCTATAAACGTATAGCTATTTAACCATTTGGCTACAAATGCGAAGGTTATACTATATAGCTAAAAGCTATTTGCCAACACGGTAATTAAAAAATGTGTAGCTAATTTGTAAAGCAACTACGACTTAAATCGGCTAATAACCTGTATGAAGACTTAACATTTCATCATTGTATTCCTTATCTAATTTTTCATCTTCGGCCAAAGGGCTACTTGTTCCATCAAGAATTTTTCATAAAACCTTTTTAAATATTTGCTTTTAACTCTTTGATATAAAATAAATTGAAAAGAAATTGAAACAAAAAAGAACTCAAATTGAAAGCTGAAGCATTGTCTATCTATTCGTTACATTTTATTAATAGCGCAAGGCCAGTTTAAGCAAAACAAATGTCTACAAATAATAACAAATGCTGACAACTGGAATTCTTAAACTCTAATAAAATGAAGAGGCATAAATGATTTTTAAATCATCAACAGTCGCTTTGATCGTTTCATCGGTATTTGCAGTTTCAGCCAATGCCAATGATGTGCAGATAGCTAATCATCAGCTATCTGTCGGGAATACAACGACAAGCACCCAAGAAAAAAGTTCTGATAGCAAAAGTCCATTTGTAATTTCAGTAGAAAACACTGGCGTGTACATAATACGTCTAACAGAAAAAAGTGCATTAGACACTTATTACGCCAAACTAGGTAATAACAGAAGCGCTATAGTTTCTAAAATTGAAGTTCAACAAAAAGTATTGCTTAACACTATTCGTAGTTTAGACGGTTCAGCGCTATTAACCCGTAAGGCCCGCTTAACTGAAAATGCACTCTATATGCAAATTAGTCATGATGCAGCTGAGCAGTTAGTTAACAATGAACATGTGCTCAGTGTCGAGCTTTTGTCAGAACAGCCTAATTACACTGCTGATGATGAGTTCAAAGCTTTCCCCTTTCTTAAAATAAAAGATGTTGGTGATGCGATTACCGTAGCCATCATTGGTAATGGAGTTGACTATACTCATAAATCATTAGGCGGTAGTGGTGATTATGCCCGTGCTTGGGCTAATAGAAGTAATGCTTGGGATGGTTTTCCAACTGATACTGTTATTGGTGGTTTAGATTTTTCAGCGGGCGGTGAAGGTTATCATTCAATTGATTATAATCCGATTGAAGATGCCAACGATATTAACGTATCCGCAGGTGCTCTTCCTTCAGGTACAGCTGTTGCAGCACAAATTTTAGAACAGGCCCCTGATGCAAAAATATTATCATATAAAACTTACGACTGGGCTGCCGATTACTTCTTCCCTGTTCTAGATGTCATTATAGATCCCAACCAAGATGGTGATATTAGTGACCGTCCTGATGTTATTGTGATGAACTCATACGGCAATGGAGCTTTCTATGTTGAAGATGATACCAACGGCTCTTCGTCGACACGTGAGATCAATCTTGTTCGCCGTTTAAGTGCAGCCGGTTCTTTAGTGGTTGTTGGTGCAGGCCAAACTTACTTTAACTCCTACTTTAACCTAGCATGGCGTGGCGCGGTACCTGAAGCATTAACCGTAGGCTCCGTTGCTATCAATGGTGATGACATTACGTTGTCTGAATTTACTCCAGCTGGTCCTGTTCGTGGTACCCACTTATTAAAACCTGAAGTAGTTGCTCCTGCAGAAAATATTATTGGCCCTATTGCAGGTTCAAGTGACGCTACAGGCGAAGTCTTCGCAAACTCTACCTATGCTGCAGCATATGCTGCTGGAACTGTGGCTAAAATTTTAGCTAACTATCCTCAGTTAAGTCCATTAGAAGCGAAAGCGCTAATTGCTAATACCGCTCTTTCAAATGACATTAAAGGTTCATCTACCTTTAAAGAAGAGTTTGAGCGCAATATCACTACCGTAGCTGAAGTACCTTTTATGGGATCTGGTTTAGTTGATGGCGATATTGCTGTTACAGCCAATGCTGTTGTTTGGGAAACTAATAGCTATCAACCAGCGCTTGCTTTTGGTTTTGTTGAAGCTTCAACATCTGCAACGGTTAGTCGTGATATCACTATCAGAAATTTAACCGATGAAGTGCAAACGTATTCATTAGATACATTAACTAACGGGAATAAAACAAATAACGCTGCAATCAGCTTTATTTACCCAGAAAGCATTAATGTACCAGCTAATCATTCAGTCGTTTTCAATGTGACTATGAAAGTTGATGCCAGTAAATTAACAGAACAGCCAATGTCATCAACTGATGAACATACCATTGCTAACTTCACCAAGGCTAATGTTAATGGTTATTTGGTATTTACCAATAGTGATGAATCATCAGCACAGTTGAAAATGCCATGGCAAGTATTTCCTAAAAATGCCACTCCGTTAGCTAAAAGTAACTTAACTGATAGTTGGCAAATGCCATACGACGCACCAGAATGGCAAGAAAAATTGTGGGCTGCGAATGCTAATTCTTATAGTGACGGTTTAGACTTAACTAATAATAGTAATGCCAGAAAAACAATTTACACTATGCCACGTATGCATTCGTCAGCCGTTGTAAGAGAAGATAAAGCATCGGGTCAAGGCCATATGATTAAAAACATTGGTGCTAGTATTGTTACTAATCAATCATGTTCTGCTGGTAGTAAATTATCTATTGCCGTGCAAATGTTTGATAAATTTGACGTACCAATGGCAGAGCACTTCGATAAAGCCGGGCACTTATTAACCTATTTGAGCGTTTACACTCAAGCCTATGTTGATAGTATGAATGGTGACGTAATCGCTATTGATAAAGATGAAAATAGAACCGATAACGATGTATTAGCTTATATTGAAATTATGATGGACAACGAAGGTCAACTACAGGTTGAATACGTTGACTATGATGAAGTTTACGAATGGTGGAATCCACGTAAACGTTTCAAACAATCTAGTTTAGGCGCTGATGTCAGTATCGGTGATGATACTATGGTTGCTAATATTTGTCTTGATGACTTGTATCACGGTGATATTCAATCTATCGACGCATGGGATGGAGATTTAGGCTGGCAATTTGCTACCGATCGTGATGCTAAAGCAGATTGGGGGGAAGAAATGATCCGCTACAATCCTGTTATTATGGGACGTTCTTTTACTGAAATAATTGATCATACTGGCGAATATAATTACCCACCATGGACATATACCAACTGTAATGCTAATGGTTCTGACTGGATGGGCAACCCTTTTCCGGAAGATTATTGTATAGAAGAAAAGAACACTTTTTTAGCATACCATACTGCTGTAACCAAATTATCTGAAGATGAACAGGCTGAGTTAAACTGGTCAAATAAAGTGGAGTTGGCTGCAGGCGAAAGTGCTAGAGTTTCAGTGACAACAGTCGACGATTGTAATCCAAACTTAGTTTGGTTTGGTGATAAGCCTCCACTTAATGAAAACTGCCCTCCAGGGGTAATGATTTTTGAAATTGGTACAGATAACACTGCTTTTTCTGATACGGAATATGGCAATGATATAGGCGTTAAAACAGGTCAAGGCTTTAGTATTTATGAAAATGCGGCAAATGGTACTGTTATTGGTCAATTATCAACTTACGCTGCAAAATTTTTCACTGAAGATAAATACTTAAAAGATATATTCTTAGTAAACGCTCTACCTGGCGCTCCATTTAATATTGCCACTGATGGTACTATTACCGTTGCTAATAGTGATGCATTAGATTACGAGCAAATCAAATCTTTTACCTTAAAAGTACAAGCGGATTATGTGAACCGTGATACACAAATTGTTGATGTGGTGATCAAAGTCAACAATCGTAATGATATTGCCCCTGTAGCCGTTAAAGAACTTGCCGCCATTACCGGTAAAGTAGGTGAAAAAGTTTCAACTTCAATCGCTAATGATTTCACAGATACAGAGGGTGACGGTATCACCTTTAGTTCTGATGATTTACCAACCGGTTTAACCATCAGCAAAGCCGGTACTATTGCTGGCACATTAAACCAATCTGGTGATTACCAAGCAACAATTGCTGCTTCTGACGGTAAAAACACCACATCAGCAAATATTAGTTTTTCAGTTGCTAAATCTTCAACGATTATCAAGCCTGATGATGTAGAAGAAACATCGAGTAATGGTGGTAGCACGGGCACGCTATTCTTCATATTAGCAGGATTAGCTTTATTCAATCGCCGAGTTGGTAAGTAATTAAATTGAGGGGCTTAGGCCGCTCAAAGAGGAATCAATTGTGAATTTTAAATTAAGTAAAATAGCCTTAGCGCTAACGATCAGTTTCTTGGCTCTTGATGCAGTAGCAACAACATCCGTTGATGATATTCCAACAATTAAGCTAAGCCAAGCTGAAAAAAATGCAAGATTAAAAGCTAATAATCAACAGTTTAACAATCGATATTTCGTTTTACTGGAAGATGAACCGGTTGCGTTATATCAAGGTAAAAATAAAAATTTCAAAGCAACCAATCTTGCTGCGTCACGTGGATTAAACGCGACCAGCAAAGGTAAATTAAACTTACAAAGTTCTGCATCTATCAGTTATAGAAACTTCTTAGCTCAGCAACAAAACAAAGTTATCTCGACCATTAATTCAGCATTAAAACGTAATGTTCAAGTGCATGAAAAATTCAAAATCGCGCTTAACGGCTTAGTGATGAATTTAGAGGCAAATGAAGTATTAGCCTTACGAAAGCTCCCTGGTGTATTAGCCGTTGAAAAAGAAGAAATGCGTCAACTATTAACTGATGTCGGTCCACAACACGTCGGTGCTCCCGCAATATGGGATAATACTGACATCCAAAGTTCGCAAGGTGAAGGACTAATTGTTGGTGTATTAGATACGGGTATCGCCTCGTATACCTCACAGGTCTACAGCTATCAAGGTGCGGCTGGCTTTGAGGGGAAAGCATTTCACCCTGCCTTCGCTGATGTAGGTGCTGATGGTTACGACCATACTAACCCTAATGGTGCGGGGGTTTACTTGGGGGATTGTATTGACTCTCCTTTCTGGTGTAACGATAAAGTTATCGGGGTCGTTTCATATGATGGCATGAAAGCCACTGGTCTTTGGGATATGCGTGCTGAGACAGGCCAAGATGATCATGGCCACGGAACTCATGTCGCGTCAACCATTGCTGGTAACCGAATCGATAGTGTTAGTTATCCAACAGTTTTCCCAGATATGGAACAAAATTGGAAACATAAATATTACAATTCTGACATCAAAGTGCCAGTCAGCGGTGTAGCGCCACATGCAAATATTGTTGCCTATAAAGTCTGCTCTGTACAAGGTTGTGCAACTAGTGCTGCCGTTGCTGCAATTGAGCATGCAATTGCCAATAATATTGATGTTATCAATTACTCTGTCGGTGGCGCTGCTGAATCTCCTTGGTATAGTTCCGATTCCTTAGCCTTTTTATCTGCACGTGAGGCGGGGATTTTTGTTGCAGTAGCTGCGGGTAATTCTGGCGGAAGTGGCGAAAAAACCATTGGTTCACCGGGTAATTCTCCTTGGGTAACTTCAGTAGCAGCATTAAGTCACTCGCGTGACTTTACCGAAGAAAAAACGGCCAGCTTTAGCGGTGGTGAAACAACGCTTGAAGATTTAATTGGACAAGGGGCTACTTCAGGCATATTAACACCTACCGATGTTGTTTATGCGGGAAATATTGAAGATTCAACAGAAGCTGAAAATGCTGGTTCTATAGGTGTTTGTGGTGATTATTCTCTGCCTAACTCTTGGGATGCTGGCTCGATAGAGGGTAAAATTGTTATTTGTCGCCGAGGTGGTTCAGATTCAGATGGTGCACCTTTAACACGTTTATCAAAAGGCGATGTTGCTCTAAAAGCAAAAGCTGCTGGTATGATCTTTATCAATGCTACGGATGAACTTGATAATATTGCAAATGATTTACATGTTTTACCTACAATTCATTTAAATAAAGCCGATGGTGATAAGCTGTTAGAATGGTTATCACAAGGTGATGGTCATCAAGTGATCTTCACTGGCTCAGAACTAACACTTAATGAGGAAAAAGCAGATATTACTGCCGATTTCACTTCACGTGGTCCTGATTATTTCAGTAACGATTACCTAGTGCCAGATGTTGGTGCGCCAGGAGTTGAAATATTAGCTGCTGGCCTTGGTGATAATATGCAGAGTTCTCTACTACAAGCATATGAAAGAATTAATGGAGATTTCCGCTTCATGAGTGGAACGTCAATGGCTTCACCACACATTGCGGGTATGTATCTATTAATGAAGGCAGCTCATCCAGAATGGACGGCTGCTGAAGCACAATCTGCCTTAATGATGACAGCTTTTACTGATGTAAAAGAAAATGACGATTTTGATGGTGTTATGACCCGTGCCGATATGCATCGAACTGGCTCAGGTAGCGCTCGGGTAAACTTGGCAATTAATGCTGGTTTAGTAATGAATGAAACCCGTGCTGGTTATGAAGCTGCAAATCCATATGCAGAACAATTTGGTCTCAGTGACAATATTGAAGGATGGCATGGACAACCACATCAAATGAATCTGCCGAGTTTGTCTAAGGGGGAATGTTTACTTAGTTGTGACTGGACTCGTACCTTTAAAGGCACTAAAACTGGTTCCTGGACGGTTAGTTTTGAACATTACAATGAAGGCTTTACTTTATCTGCCGATAAATCTGAGTTTACCGTTAGTGAGGGTGAAGAAGTTACTATTAACTTTACTGCCACAGCTTTACAAGGTTTAGGCGTGAAATGGACTAATGGTCGAGTTATTATAACGCCAGCTGATAGCTCTACCCCAGTTCAAAGCATACCTGTAGCGGTTAACTTTATTGCCGGTGAAGCGCCTGAATTAGCTGGAATTAATGTAAAACGTACCAATGATTCAGCACCTGTAAATAATATTATTACCATTGGCTCTGACGATTTAACTGTGACTAAGTCTGGACTTGCTAAAGCTGATATTCATCAATTTGACTTGATGCGAGATGCAACTAGTGAGCAAATTTTTCTTTGGTCTGATGAGAGAGGAGAAAACCAAACCATACGTGCTATACCGTTAAATATTCAAGCGGATACCAAGCGATTAGTCATTGATGTATTAGAAACATCCTCGCCAGATATTGATATTTATGTCGGTATTGATTCTGATCTTGATGGTCTACCTTCAGCTCTAGAAATGCAGTTAATGCCTTATATGAGTGCTAATGAAACTTCTGAAGAGTTAATCGATGTTATCAGTCCTAGCCCAGATACATACTGGGTATTAATTCATAACTTTGCCAACGGTCCTGCACCATTAACACAAAATCAAATGGTTTGTGAAGATGGTCAAGAAGCAGATGAAAGCATGACTTGTGCTGATGCTCCAATAATGGACAGTGTTAAACTAGCCATTACTAGTGTTACCTATGATGAAGACAATATGATGATTGAAGTTCCAACATCAGTTGAACCTCTTGAGGAAGTGACAACGCGTATCGCGTGGGATCAAGCTATGTCTGAAGGTGATATTTACCATGGCGTATTTTGGTTAGGCACTTCGGTTGAATTGGATAAAAATATCGGTGCAGTACGAGTAAATATGCTTCGTGGTACTAATGATGTACTTATATCTGAGCCAACCCTTGTTAACGACAAAATGAGCTTAACCATAGAACTTTCGGCAAACAGCACGAGTGAATCAAGGGAATACAGCTTTAGCATGGAGCTTGCTGAAGCTGTAACGATTGACATGTTTGTTAAAGAAGTATCGATATCGGGCGTTAGTATGCAAATGAGCGCTTCTGAAGAATCTGTTGTTGATTATACTGTTAATGATAACCTTGTGTCTTGGACCCAAACTCAACAACCTGGTGCGTCGAAAATATCATTTAGTATTATGTTAGATACAAGTGATGTTAACGGTACTGTTGATGCGACACCTCTGATTGAGTCAATGGTTAATACCAGTGAAGAAGCTGAATACTCATCACCTAACGTTCCGGTGTTTATTGAAGGGCGCCCAGTGTTTAGCGCGTCGGCTAGTTTATCGACAGTGAAAGAAGGGGAGCCAGTAACCTTGAGTGCAACGGTTGTTGACTCTGTTATTGAAAATCCTGCATTGTCTTATCAATGGACTCAAACCTCAGGGCCGACAGCTTCAATTATGGGAACAGGTCAGTCAGTTACTTTTACTGCACCTGAAGTATCATCTGATCAAACACTTACTTTTTCATTAGTTGGCTCTAATGGTTCAAAAGCAAGTGCAGCTGAGAGCGTTAGTGTTAACGTTGAGAGTAAAAGCAGCGGTGGTAGCACAAATTTAGCTTTATTAATGTTGACGTCATTGAGTTTATTATTACGTCGACGTAAAAATAAATTATGATATTAGTATAAAGTCAAATTAAAGAAATAAAAAAGGATGCCCATGGCATCCTTTTTTTATGTAATCAAGAGAAGTGTTGTGTAAATCTATGCAAATGTCATATTTAACTTTAGTCCTAGAGAAACTAATGTCAAAACCTTTCATAAAATACTCAGATACTTACTCTGCTGTTACATTTGTTTTAGCTAAAGTTTCGTTTTTATTTAAGCTTAAATAATTTACTTTAGATTTTTTATCGTTAACTATGTTTTTAACAGTTACGGCTTCAATCATAGGTAACTTCATTGATTGAGCTAAACTCTCTTTAGCAGCTTCAGTTATAGTTAGTTTAGTTACAGACTCAACTTTAACTAATTCGATAGCTTGAGCTTGAGTTACCAAAATTGTAGCTGCCAATGTACATATTGCGATTTTACTAAAAATTTTCATAGGGTCACCTTTAAATTAAACGTTATATCCATATAGATGTTCTGGGACCTTTTCTTACTTAATTCTCAAATGTGGGTTGGGAGTCACATTCAATTGTTAGCCCAAATGTTTTTGGGATAAAGATGAAGTCCTTCATCTATGAAGTAAATTCTACGTTAACACTGGCAATTTTAAAAACGACAATTTATAATGTTTGACATTAGAAAAACTAATGTCAAATAGTTATTTACTCATGTTGACTTTTTATGCATTAAGTATGTATTAAATATCAATATCAAACCAATAGAAAGGTGAATCTTGGCCAATAGACTCCCACCATTAAACGCACTCAAAGCATTTGAAGCCTCAGCTAGACAATTGAGCTTTACCCGTGCTGCTGAAGAATTATTCGTCACCCAAGCAGCTATAAGTCATCAAATAAAGTCTCTGGAAGAGTTTTTAGGTATAAAGTTATTCATGCGTAAAAACCGAGCTTTGTTGTTAACAGAAGAGGGACAAGCGTATTATTTAGATATTAAAGATGTTTTTATTGCCATTAATGATGCTACTGAACGTTTATTGGCGCGAGGAGAGAAAGGGGCTATTACGGTAAGTTTGCAACCAAGCTTTGCAATTCAATGGTTGGTACCTAGGTTGAACGCTTTTAACGCCTTACACCCTGATATTGATGTTCGTATAAAAGCTGTAGATCAACCTGAAACTTCATTAACTGAAGATGTTGACGTTGCTATTTATTATGGTCGTGGTCACTGGGCAGACATTCATGCACAGCAATTACAAAAAGAATACCTAATCCCAGTGTGCTCACCGCTATTATTACAAGGGAATAAGCCCTTGGTCACCGTTGATAATTTAATTAATCATACGTTATTACATGATACTTCGCGTCGAGACTGGAAACGTTGGTTTAAACAAACTGGAATAAAAGCAACGAATGTTAATCATGGCCCGATTTTTAGCCACTCGTCTATGGTGGTACAGGCGGCATTGCATGGTCAAGGTGTTGCACTCGCCCATAGTTTTTTGGCTAAACCCGACATAGACGCGGGAAGACTTGTTTGTCCTTTTACTGAAGTATTAGAAAGCAAAAATGCTTATTATGTCGTTTGTCGCGAACGTCAGGTCGACATAGGAAAAATTTCGGCTTTTAGAGAGTGGGTATTAGACACTGTTGCCGATGAGCAAGAAGAATTTGACGATACCTTCTGAACGCTTCTAACTTAAGGATTTTTATGACTTCAACAATAGAAAATTATGTCGATAATGCCAAAGCTTTAATTATTTTTGCACACGGTGCCGGTGCCGACAAAAGCCATGAATTTATGGAGACAGTTAGTAACGGGTTAAATCAACATAAAATTAGTGTATTGCGTTTTAACTTTCCTTATATGGATGAACGTATAGAAAAAGGGAACCGCCGACCTCCAGATAGAATGCCAAAACTATTAGACTGCTTTAACAGTGTATTGGCTGAACTAGATACGTCTTTGCCTATTTTTTTAGCTGGCAAGTCCATGGGCGGTCGCGTTGCGGCAAGTTTAGTCGCAGAAGAAAATATAAATGCTAAAGGCGTTATGTGTTTGGGGTATCCATTTCATCCTCAAAATAAACCTGAAAAGTTAAGATTAGAACCGTTGCAGGACACTAAAAAGCCGATATTGATCTTGCAAGGCACACGTGATGCTTTAGGAAGTGAAGAAGAAATTTCTGGTTATCAAATTTCAAACAAATGTAAATGTATATTTTTTCATGATGGTGATCATAATTTAAAACCTCGAGTGAAATCGGGTTTTACCCATAACGAACATATTAGCAGTGCCATTAATGAGATGGTAAAATTTATAGATAAAATCAATTGATAACAATGCGATGAATAATAAAACTATTAACTACCAACCAAAGAATGCTATTTACCTACGTACGATCTTGATATTTATTGGTATCAGCGGTTGTTTTTCTGTATTATTCGGCGCTTGGTTTGCCCATGCTGGGGTAAGCTTGTCAAATGAAGTACAAACACGTATTACTCATGCATGGCAGTATCAATTTCTTCATACCTTAGCATTATTGGCTATAGCAGTATGGTGGAAAGGATTGGTAAATGAGAATAAACCTATTAAAGCCCTCTATTTTTCAGCAATATTTTTTAGTGCAGGGATCATATGCTTTAGTGGTAGTTTGTATGTAAAAACATTTTTTGATTTTGCGGCTATTGGGAAACTCGCTCCCATTGGCGGCATGTCCTTTGCGCTTGGTTGGTTATGTATCGGTTGGGCAGGA
>Ga0209292_1000366_pt1 | contig 60997 bp, 45 predicted proteins | sample GOMGulsemesocosm_2_FD_184634 | JGI IMG/M metagenome (GOLD analysis project Ga0209292, IMG submission 184634) | Methane-oxidizing microbial communities from mesocosms in the Gulf of Mexico - GOM9C Gulf of Mexico (SPAdes) (version 2) | ecosystem: Environmental > Aquatic > Marine > Cold seeps... | reverse complement strand
TTTTGGCACACATGTAGATTTCTTTACCATATTTAGAGTAAACCTTGGTCTTTTGGCCGGCTGTTTTGGCCATAGATTCTTTACGGTTCTGGAACGCTCTTCCCATCTTAATCTTCTCTTGTTGAATGTCTAAAAATTGAATGTCTAAAAATTGAATGTCTAAAATTAGAATCGATAAAACTTGTTGGCTGATCCTACCATCATCAGCAGGTAAGGGCTATACCCGTGACCATTGGAATTGCATTATCAAATATCTAAAATTGATGTTCAAGCAACGCAATTTCTTGGAGCGTATCAATAAAAAAGCCGAGAATTAACTCGGCTTTTAGAAAATAGCTAACGGCTAAATCAACGCTTCCATTTGATGAAGTATGGTTGTTGTGCACTGGTTTGATCGGCGCGAAGCAGAACTCGGGCATACACTAAATCGAACTCGTCATCTTCTAGCAGGCCAATCCTTACTTCAATATAATCTTGGTCAAGCTGATCATGAGTTAACTCGTGTTGATCTTGCCAATCATTAAATGCACTAACCACCTCAACAGCCCCTTGGCTTTGACATTGCTCGGCGTAATAATCCAAGTCAGGTGGATCAAGGTTTTCTAGTAAGTGTTCATCAAAAATATCCAGTGCGATATTAACCAATAGGTCGGTGTTAATGTCAGCAGACTTAGCCATAGTTAACCTTATTTATTTTTTTGTTAGGTGTAGATGTGATGCAGCGGCAGAAAAAACAACGTCAGTCGAGCTGTTTAATGCTGTTTCAGCAGAATCTTGAATGACGCCTATGATAAAGCCTATCGCGACAACTTGCATTGCAATTTCGTTATTAATACCGAATAAGCTGCATGCTAACGGGATTAACAGTAACGAACCACCGGCAACACCCGATGCACCACAGGCAGAAATAGCAGAAACAACACTTAGTAATAACGCAGTGCCTAAATCAACTTCAATGCCTAAGGTATTAGCAGCTGCTAACGTTAATACAGTAATTGTAATCGCAGCGCCCGCCATATTTACGGTTGCACCTAATGGAATTGACACAGAATAAGTATCTTCATCAAGCTTTAATTTTTTACACAGGGCCATATTAACTGGAATGTTAGCGGCTGAGCTGCGAGTGAAAAATGCGGTAATGCCAGATTCTCTCAAACAAGTAAACACCAATGGATATGGATTTTGACGAGTGACCGCAAACACAATGATTGGGTTGATGATTAACGCGATAATCAGCATTGAGCTTACAAGCACTACTACAAGGTTGCTAAATTGGCCCAGAGTATCAAAACCTGTAGTTGCAATCGTATTGGCAACTAAGCCTAGAATACCCAATGGTGCAAACTTAATAACAATTCTTACCATTGATGAAATTGCGTTGGCCAGATCATTAACCATGTCTTTGGTGGCACCGCTTGCTTGCTTAAGAGCAAAACCAAGACCAAGGCCCCACACCAAAATACCGATAAAGTTACCCGTTGCGATGGCGTTAATTGGGTTATCGACCATTTTAAATACAAGGGTATTGAGCACTTCGCCCAAACCTTGCGGTGGGTTAGCAGTGGCGCCAGCAAGATCTAGAGTTAAAGTCGTTGGGAATGCAAAACTCATAGCAACGGCAATAAACGCTGCGGTTAAGGTACCTAATAAATACAACGCAACGATGGGTTTTAAATTAGCATCACTATTACTTTTTTGGTTAGCAATTGAGGCGGCCACTAACACTAAAACTAAAATTGGCGCGACCGCTTTTAGGGCACTGACAAACAGCTGACCTAATACCGAGAGCGATTTAGCGGTTTCTGGAATGGTTGTCCCTAAAATACTGCCGATAATGATTGCGATAACAATCTGGGTGACTAAACCGACAGATTGGAATATTTCAAATATACTTGGAGTTTTTGGGGCCATAGAACTGTTTTCTTGCGAGGATGACATAACACGCCTTTTTGTGTGGTTATTCTAATATGCGACGTTTTTTATCATTGACTTAGCAGGCTTGTCCAGCATAAATTTACTTAAAAATGAATTAACGAACAATAGGTTAAAAACCAAGCAGGGCTTGTTATTTGGCTGTTTAAGCTGTTAAAAAAAATGATCGAATGTAAAACAAATGCAGTGCTTTACATCGCAATGGCTGAGCATTAAAATTAGCCTATAATTTGGCATAACTTTTAATGAGAGCATTATAATGACACTAACTATTACACGCCCTGACGACTGGCATCTTCATTTACGTGACGGTGAGGTTTTATCTGATACCGTTCGTGATACCGCACGTTACATGGGCCGCGCTATTATTATGCCCAATTTAATCCCGCCAATGACTGATACTAAGGTGTTATTAGAGTATCGCGAGCGTATTTTGAGCCACATACCACAGAAATCGACTTTTGAGCCGTTAATGGCCTTGTATTTAACCAACAATACCAGCGGTGAAGAAATTAAAAAGGCGCATAAGTCGGGTCATGTTTATGCAGCAAAACTCTATCCAGCAGGCGCTACCACCAATTCTGACTCTGGCGTGACAGACGTTGCCAATATTTATGGCGCGCTTGAAGCGATGAGCGAACTTGGCATGCCATTGCTTGTACATGGTGAAGTAACAACCGATGACATTGATATTTTTGATCGTGAAGAATTATTTATCGAGCAAATTCTAAAGCCGTTGGTTGCTAAATTCCCGCAGTTGAAAATTGTTATGGAACATATCACTACCAAGCAAGCGGTTGATTTTGTGAGTTCATGCGCCGGTAATGTTGCAGCGACCATCACAGCACATCACCTAATGTATAACCGAAACCATATGTTAGTCGGTGGCATTAAACCGCATTTTTATTGCTTACCAATTTTAAAGCGCAACATTCATCAGCAAGCGCTGATTGGTGCTGCAACCAGTGGCAATCCAAAATTCTTCCTAGGCACTGACTCGGCACCGCACGCCCAAGACAAAAAAGAAGCCGCTTGTGGCTGTGCTGGTTTATATACCGCGTTTGCTGCAATAGAGTTATATGCTCAAGTATTCGAACAAGAAAATGCGTTAGATAAGCTAGAAGGTTTTGCGTCATTTTACGGCCCAGACTTTTACAACTTGGCTCGTAATAGCGATACCATTACCTTAGTGCAAGAGTCTTGGGATGTTGCAGACAGCTTGCCGTTAGGCCCTAATCGAGTGATCCCAATTATGGCCGGTGAGCAATTGCGTTGGCAGGTTAAGTAATCGCCTAATCGTAAGTTGGTAGCCGCTTGATTGGCGGCTAATCTCAATGACATCGGCTATGTTTGTAGTTAAGTGTTGCTATAAATTAGGTTCGGTGAACTTTATGATGTGCTTTATGTATTTCCACACTCTTAAACTTGGCCGCAGGCACACCAGTTACTTTCTTTATGAAATACATCCGTGTATTTCACCCTACGGGCCAGCCTGTGGCTGTTCAAGCTGGTTCCAGACCAACTTGTGGACCGACAAAGAAAGTAAAAGAAATCGGCCCGCGAGTTAGTTGCTGATATTCAAGAGAATAACCGTCTTAACGGAACCGCTTTTAATGCGCGTCCCAGCGCGAAAAGCTAAAAACTCGTCCCTGATTTTTTCTCCTAACGATTATCCAATTGAATGCAACTAAAACGGGGGTTACCACCAATCGCCACTCACGCCTCTAGTTAACTGTTGTATTTAAACGAAAATAAAAACCAGACTCAGTTAAGGACAACATAGCCACTTACATTGGAACGGGTTGCTTGTTTGCGGTGAGCAAGTTGTCGGCGTAATTGAGGGTAGAGCTAATATTTCCTTGCGGATCTTTGGTGATATAACCCTGTTTAACCAATTGTTCTAACATTGGGGTTAATGGACCAATTAAGCCAGCATAACCCTTGCTAATGTCGACCTTTAGCTTAAATGCCAATTTCTCCATCACATGCTGGTTTAGTTCACGACTTGGTTTATCGCCAAGATAGGGCGGCAATACAAAATCACCCTGACTATTAAAGTTCACTTTATTGACATTAACATTAAGTTTGCTTATTTCGCCGTTAGCACCCGCCCCAACCAAGTCCATTAAAGCCTCTGTGATTGCTTGAGGGTTCGATTCTTGTTGGCGCGATAGATGTTCAGCGGCGAGATAGGCCGATTTTTCAATATTATCAATTCTAAAGGCTACTGCGCTATCTGTAATTACATAACTGTTGTTGGGTGCTTTAAAATCGATGTTGGCGATATTGGTATCGATAATGAGCGAGACTTTATCACTGTCGGCGATGTGATAACTAGAGTCCGAATTTAACTGTTCGAGAGCTATGGCCACTTGGTCAGCCTTGTGGGTGAAAGAGGCATTATCTAGTTTGACTTTAATTGCATTAAATAAGGTTATCCCTTCAATGGTATTAAAGTTAGTTTGCGTTGATAACTGCGATAAAGACAGCTGTTGTTTACCCTTAATGTCGAGTTCAAATTTGCCGACTTGGGTTAAGACTTGACCTTGCTGTAAGTTAAAATCACTGTTGGCCTTAATATTAATAGCTTGATAATTAACATTAATATTGTCTATTTTATGGTCTAGAGACGCAAGTTGCACATCAAGTTTATTGCTTTGAAGGGCAATGTTAGAGTGAAGAGTAATTTGATGTTCTATTTCAGCCAGATTTATTAATTTAAGTTCTTGCGCTAAAGTGCCGCGAGATTGATCAAATTGAAATTCACTGGTGACATATAACGGGTAAGCAACATATTGATGGCGAAGATACAAAGTGAAATCTTTTTCGACCGTTCTCAGCTCAGCAAATTGGTGTAAATAATCGGCAGACAATACTATTTTATAGGTTTGATTACGGACAAATAAGCCTTCGTCACGTTCAATAATAGTGGCTTCAATGCCTTCGATATCATTTTGTCCCTTAACTTGTTGCTCGATGGCCGTCGTCATAACGGTACCGCTATAAGCCGCAACCCCAGCGAGAAGTGCTGCGCCGCCCACTAGGCTCGAAATTATCATTTTGGTTGACATGTAATAACCTTTATTTAGAAGTAATAACTAAAGGATAGGATGTTTTTTTTATTTTCTCAATTTTATTTACCCTAAGGTTATGATAAATAGATTATAATAATGATATATATAGTCATCGATTCGGAGTCGGTTTGCAAAACTCAGACAATAATATTGTATTGCTCGGAAATATTGTCAGTAAAGACAATCAATTGAAATATTTTGCCGATGGCATGGCGGTGTTAGAGCTGGAAATTATCACCAAACGTAAGTGGCGAAACAATCAAGGCGAAAAGCAAGAACTGGCCCATTATTTTGGTATTACCTTAATCGGTGAGTTAGCCCAACAAATAGCCCTCGATGCTAAAGCAGGGCAGGGGATCTATGTTCGTGCTTTGTATCGTCAGCCGCGAGCAAAATCGCCAATCGCCAATGATCGGTTGCAAGCGAGCTTTGCTAAAATAGTCGATCATTCGACATCGCTGCACTGGAACCAAGTTCATGCCGTGGGGCAAGTGGTAGAATGGTCGTCGATGGCCCAAACCATTTCAGGGCAAGATTTACTGACTATCAAGGTGGCGCTATCACAATTAAATCAAGATGCTTGCGTATTAGAAGTTAAGCTCAAGGGGGCTGCTGCTAAATTCACTTATCAGCAATTAAATGACAAGCAGCAACAGCCTTGCAATGCCTTTATCGAAGGTTCATTAGCCAGTCAATCGACCAAACAAGACAGTGGGTTTGTTCACCATTACTGGGTTGACGCCAAAACCTGTATTATTAGTTAGCCAGACCAACATACATGCCACTAAGTAATTACTGCTAGCGGTGATGATGCTTCCTGATTACAATAGGAAAAAAATTTACTTGGTCCGATGGAGTTATCGTGAAAAAACAAATTGCATTACTGACATTTACCTCATTATTATCAACCGTGGCTGGCGCCAATACCCTCAATGTTTACACCTATGGTTCTTTTGCATCTGACTGGGGGCCAGGGCCTAAGATTGAGAAAACATTTGAGGCGCAATGTAATTGTGATTTAAAGTTTGTCACCTTAGACGATGGTGTCTCTATTTTAAATCGCTTGCGCTTAGAAGGTAAAAACAGCCAAGCTGATATTATTTTAGGACTCGACGAAAGCTTAATCGCGACCGCTAAAAAGACCGGATTATTGAGCGAACATCAGGTTGATCTAAGCAAACTAACCTTGCCACACAGATGGCAAGACAAAACCTTTGTGCCATTTGATTACGGCTATTTTGCCTTTGTTTATAATGCCAATAAGCTAAAGAACCCACCGAAAAGCCTAAAAGAGCTAGTAGAGCAGCGTGATGATCTAACTATTATTTATCAAGATCCACGGACCTCAACACCGGGCTTGGGTTTGATGTTATGGATGAAATCGGTTTATGGTGATGAGTCAAGCAATGCATGGCAAAAATTAGCTAAAAAGACCGTAACAGTGACAAAAGGTTGGTCAGAAGCTTACAACATGTTTTTAAAAGAAGAAGCTGATTTGGTGTTGTCATACACCACCTCTCCTGCGTATCACATGATTGCCGAAGGAAAAAATAACTATCAAGCGGCGAGCTTTAGTGAAGGTCATTATATGCAAGTTGAAGTTGCAGCTGTGGTAAAAAGCAGTAAAAACAAAGCACTTGCTAACCAATTTATGGACTTTATGGTGAGCGATGGTTTCCAGCGTGAAATTGCGACAGGCAATTGGATGTATCCGGTAATTGATACAAAATTACCTAAAGAATTTAATCAGTTAGTGCAACCAATCCAATCATTAGCCTTTGATTCTGACAAGGTAGCACAAGAGCGTAAAAAATGGACACGCCAGTGGAGCACTGCATTATCATTCTAAGGTAATCGCAGTTGATGAAACTGTCTCAAATCCCCGGCCTAATCTGTGCTGGGGTTATATTAACCTTTGTTACTGCGGCATTATCTGCGCTATTTTCACAAAGCTCAGATGTCCAACTAACCACGGTAATCTCCCAGCTGTGGCACAGCCCTTATTATCGTCACATCACTTTTTTTAGCTTTTACCAAGCTTTGTTATCGACGTTATTAAGTGTCGGTCTGGCTATTCCTATTGCCCATGCACTTTCGCGCCGTCATTTTTGTGGCAAAGAGATTTTACTCAAAATATTTGCAACGACCTTAGTCTTGCCTGTATTGGTGGCGGTTTTTGGCCTGCTGGCAATATACGGTAATAGTGGTCTTCTCGCGCAGTGGTTAGAAATATATCAGTTGAAATTACCTTATTCTATTTATGGTTTAAACGGAATTTTGCTGGCGCATGTCTTTTTTAATTTGCCTTTTGCGACTCGATTGTTCTTACAATCATTAAACGCTATCCCGAGCGAGCAACATAAATTATGTGGTCACCTCGGGCTTAATCAATGGACCAAATTCAAGTTAATTGAGTGGCCGCGTTTGTTACAGCAATTGCCTCATGTTGCGGGGTTAGTGTTTATGTTGTGCTTTACCAGTTTTGCTTCGGTAATGGCCCTTGGCGGTGGTCCAAAATCAACTACTATCGAATTAGCCATTTACCAAGCAATTAAATTTGATTTTGAGCTGCAAACTGGTGCATTGCTCGCTTTATGGCAAATGCTTATTTGCGGAACATTAGCGGGACTGTTACAAAAAAAGTCGCCTAAAACCAGTGTCAGTGCCAATTACGGTCAAACAACTAATGGTTATTTTATTGATAGCCGCTTGGCTAAGTGCTGGGACAGTTGCTGGATTATTCTGGTTGTTTTATTGGTATTGCCACCATTAATAACGGTGGTAGTTGCTGGACTTAACGCGCATTTAGCTCAGGTATTAAGTGACCAAAATTTCTGGCTCGCGGTAAAAAGCTCAATGATTGTCGCGACTAGCTCGGCGTTGATCGCCGTAGTAGCCGGTATTTTTATATTGTGGTGTAGTCGAGCTTGGCGTTTGGCTGGTTTAAATTTTTATGCTGACAAAATAGAGCTTATCGCGATGATTATTCTAGTGACACCAGGGCTAGTGATTAGTACTGGACTATTTTTGTTATTGCGAGACATCACTAATGTTTTTGATTATGCAATTTATATTGTAATTATGGTTAACGCGTTAATGGCGCTGCCCTTTGTGATTAAAGGCTTAGCGCAGCCAATGTTACAATGTGCGCAAAAATATGATCAATTGTGTGCCAGTTTGGGCATTTTTGGTTGGTCACGGTTAACATTAGTTGAATGGAAGTTGCTTAAACAACCCATTGGACATGTATTGGCAATTAGCTTTGTGCTGTCGATTGGCGATCTTAGTGCGGTGGCTTTATTTGGTAGCCAAGATTTTAAAACATTGCCATTGTATTTATTTCAATTGCTCGGTAGTTACCAAATGGATGCTGCTGCTGTTGTCGCGTTATTTTTGTTAATTATCAGTGTCGGGATATTTTCGGTGACAGAGAAATTATTACAGTTGTCTCCACGCAACAAAGCGAGTAAAACATGATTAACTTATCTCAGGTCGTTTATCAATATCAGCAAGATAAGTTTAATTTTGACCTAAACATCGCGCAAGGCAGTATCGTGGCTATCTTAGGTGCTAGTGGCGCTGGCAAAAGTACCTTGCTCAGTTTATTGGCCGGATTTATTAAACCAGTGTCAGGCCAGATATTTATCGGTGGCAGCTCGGTCGAAAAACTCGCTCCACATCAACGACCACTGGCAATGCTATTTCAAGAATATAATTTATTTAACCATTTAACGGTGCAAGACAATATCAGTCTTGGCCTGAAACCAAATTTAAAATTGTCTGCAAAGCAACTAAGTCAGGTTAAAGAGGTGAGCGAACAAGTGGCTGTTGGTACATTATTGAGCCGCTTGCCTGACCAATTATCAGGCGGCCAAAAGCAACGAGTCGCATTGGCAAGGTGTTTTATTCAAAAACGACCGGTATTGTTATTAGATGAACCATTTTCAGCACTTGACCCTGTGCTGCGAACCGCGATGTTAGCGCGGGTTCAAGCAATGGCACAAGCAGAGCAGGTAACGGTATTAATGGTGACACATCACTTAAGCGACGCGGTCAATATAGCCTCACACTTTGTGTTTATTGACCAAGGGCAGGCCAATGACGTTCAAGCCATTGAGCACTTAACTGTCGACCATCCAAACTCAGTATTACGGACTTTTGTTGCGGCATCGCAGTAGGTATATCTTATTGATAATGTTGGGTGAAAAACTTATATCGACGATTTGGTTTTAAGGTCGCGTTAACCGAATAGGCGACCTTTGATTGAGAGTAAACTAGCATTTTGAAAAATAATCGCAAAGCTTACGACATTGGCAATACTCTATTACGGCCCAGGCGTTTAGCTTTATAAAGCTGCTCATCGGCACGGGTGATAAAGCTGGTTAATGTATCGCCCGGTTTAAATTCTGATACGCCAAATGACGAGGTAATATTGTCAACAGGTTTGGCGGTGCGTTTATCACGTACCGATAAACGTTCAATTAATTTTCGGGTGGTTTCAGCAAATTGACGCGCTCGCCCTAGCGAACTGCTAGGTAATAAGATTGCAAACTCTTCACCACCAAAACGATAAGCTTGTGAGCCATCACGGGCACTGTCGTTTAAACGGCGGCCAAACGCCTTGAGCACTTGATCGCCAACAAGGTGACCGTATTGATCATTAAAGCTTTTAAAATGATCGATGTCGGCAAGGATTAAACACAAGCCTTGATTATTTTTGGCCATTAACGAGCTAAGTTCGGCGTCAAAGGAGTAACGATTTAATAAACCTGTCAATGAATCATACAACGCTAGCTTTTGGGTTTCGGCCAGCTGGTTTTTAAGCGATTCAATTTCTTGTTGTGATTTTTGCAGGGTGTTATTAAAAAATTTGGTCGCGTTAGTCATAGCTTTAGAATTGCCTTCGATATTACGAATTAATTCCATAACTTCTTCGATTGACCAGCCCTCATCGGCGACGCGGTGTAAATCGGCAAAGGTTGTATCGAGCACCGATTGAAATTTATTACTGTCGACCTGAGTATCTTTGACCGACTGGCCAAGCTCAGTAAGCATTACCTCGACACTTTGACGTAATAACCAAGTATCTTGCTCTGTTTTGTCTGCGACAAACTGACGATAAAGGTTTTCAGCGCGCATTGGTGGGCAAATATCAAAATTCTCTAATAACGCATCGAGTTCTTGATTTAATTGTGGAATTTCTTCTGATACATAGGTGTACCACAACGCATAATTAATTGGAGTGGTCGGCACTTGATACTTCATCATGAGTGGCACTGCTTTTTTTAAGTTTGCAGCTGACTTAGCAAATGTATCGGTCTTCATATCTGTGTGCCTTATTGAGTTATCTTCTGTCCTAACAATTAATCGGGTGTGTTTTAGTAACTTATTGTAAATATGAAGATAAATAAGTTAAGCAACGAGAATCAACCACGAAGTTATGTAATCAAGTTAGGGGCAAATAATTGATGGTACTAGCTTAGCACGACCTATTACTGATTAAACAGTCTCAATTGTGATAATAATACAGCATTATTTAAAATTGCTTGAGCAAGCAAGAGAGGAGATCGGATACGCAGGTTGAGAAATTAAAAGCCGCTAATGCCATTAGCTTAGCGGCTGCTAACTTCACTTATTCGGTATTGAGGTTATTTACCACAGCATTTTTTGAACTTCTTTTCGCTGCCGCATGAACATGGATCGTTGCGGCCAACTTTAGCGCTGTCTCTAACCACTGGAGTTTGTGGTTCGTGATGATGATGGCTACAACCTGGACCATGAACATGTGGTTCTTGAGTGGGTGCTGTTGCTTGATTAGTCATAATGCGACTTCCTTAATTAATAAAATTGGTATTAGCCTGATCTACTTATTTTAATCACATTTAAATAAGGATCACACAGATGAAATAGTGCTGTTGATTGTACGCATTTTCAAGTAGCACGGGTATCGCTTATTGTAATATAAATTGGCCCGATAAATTGGACTAAGAATAGAGGCTAATTCTGATTGTTTTTTATTTAGTCTGTAGCTAAATCTCGGATTTATTGGTCTATTTTGGTGATTTTTTGAGTGATTAAGGCGAGAGGATACTAATGTTTTTATATAAAGTGTGAGCTTGGTCAATCTCTATCGTGTTGCACTTGCGCAAAGTACATTAGGTGTTTATTGTCGCGCGATTATTTATTAGACCTGTTGAACATCCACACTATGACATTAATTGATTTTGCAGCATCGCCATTATCCTTGTTGCCAGCTTTGTTGGCGCTGAGCTTGGCTGTAGTGACTCGAAAAGTATTACTTTCTTTAGGTTTTGGCGTGATATTAGGCGCTTTATTACTGACAGATTTCTCGGTGGGCGACACCGCAACTTATGTGTATGAAAAAGTAAAAGGGGTCGTAATAGCAGACGATGGCATTAATACTTGGAATATGAGTATTGTGTCTTTCTTGTTACTGCTGGGCATGATAACGGCGCTGATCACTCTTTCTGGCGGTACCCGCGCTTTTGCAAATTGGGCTTTAACGCGAATTAAAGGTAAACGTGGCGCTTCGATGCTTGCGGCCTTGCTGGGTGTGTTTATTTTTATAGATGACTATTTTAATAGTTTAGCCGTTGGTGCTATTGCACGTCCGGTTACAGATAGTCATGGTGTATCGCGATCTAAGCTGGCTTACATCCTAGATTCAACTGCTGCACCTATGTGTATTTTAATGCCTCTGTCTAGCTGGGGCGCGTATATCATGACCATTATTAGTGGCATTTTAATTGGTCATGGCGTGACTGAATATTCGGCACTAGGTGCCTATGTCATGCTTATCCCAATGAACTTTTATGCACTATTTACCTTGTTAATGGTGTTTGCAGTGATCTGGTTTAAACTTGACATCGGGTTGATGAAGCAGCACGAACTCAAAGCTCAACAAGGTGGTGTTAGCAATAACACTACTACGGGTGATTTAGCCGATGACTGTTTAATTGATGATTTTGGCATTGATGAAAGCCCGCAGGGTAAAGTTTATGACTTGATCTTGCCGATAGTTAGCTTGATTGGTGCAACCTTGTTCTTCATGCTTTATTCTGGCGGCCAAGCACTGGCGGCTAAAGATTTGCCTTTTAGTGTGATCGGCGGTTTTGAAAATACCGATGTTGGTTCGTCATTATGTTATGGCGCACTGGTCGCATTAGCCATGACAATGGCCAGTTTGATTCGCCAAAAAACCTCAATAAAAAGTATTGCACACGCCTGTTGGGTTGGTGCAAAATCGATGTTTGGTGCCATTATCATTTTGTTCTTTGCGTGGACTATTGGCAGTGTTATTGGTGATATGAATACCGGAACTTATTTATCATCGTTGGTGCAAGGCAATATCGAATTGCAGTGGTTGCCAGTGATTTTATTTGTGTTGGCAGGTTTAATGGCTTTTGCAACAGGAACATCTTGGGGAACTTTTGGCATTATGTTACCAATTGCAGGCGATATGGCTGCAGCGAGTGATATTAGCTTAATGTTACCTATGCTTAGTGCAGTTCTTGCTGGCAGTGTTTTTGGTGATCATTGTTCACCGATTTCAGACACGACTATTTTGTCATCGACCGGTGCGCGTTGTGATCATATTGATCATGTCACGACGCAATTACCTTATGCATTGGCAACAGCGTTTATTTCAATTATTGGCTTTATAACGCTTGGTTTCACTGGGCAGTTAATTGTCGCATTAGCTGTGACAAGTGCGGTTTTTGTGATGATGTTATGTGCGATGAAGGCACTAGCTAACCGCTAAGTTACGAAGCTATATATTATAGCCTGATTGCCTCGTGTTCGAGGTAGTCAGGTGATTGACAAACTACCTTCCTATTAAAAATCTGCTCCAAGTAATCAATAACGAATTAGATAACTGTTTTGTGGTGATACCAATCTAGCTAGTCAGATGAATCTATTCAAATGAAAATGCGATTACTAGCCTTATTCCACTTTAAGACGGCCAGCCCACTTCGATTGCTATAGATTGAGTGTTGCTAAGTGAAGGTGTGGTTTGGCAAACACTTACGTCTATTGAGCGGGGAGCTTATTAAGCGCGCCGTTAATTAATTACTATCAATTGTTCTGTTAGCTCGGTCTTTTTCTTACCCACATTTGAATTTGCTTAAACGATATCTGAGGTCTATTCTTGCTGTATTCAAGCAACAATAATCTCGTCGCAGACTAGCTCCTTGACGAGAGACTTTCGTGCGGGAGATGGCAAATCATGACGATGTATATCACTGACGTTATCCGGGCTGACATGCTTAAACATGCTCGAACCAGTTATCCTAAGGAATGCTGTGGTTTTATTGTCGGTTACCGCACCGCAGGTGAAGATGGTTCAACGCAAGCCAAAGGTCGTTACTACGTTGATTGTGATCTGACTTTGGAGCCGCATTGTCGCTGGCGGTTTCTGGTTAACCCTGATATTTATCAACAAGTGGCTGGTGAAGCGCAAGAACTTGGACTAGAGATCATTAGCATTGTCCACTCCCATCCTAACCATTCAGATTTTCCGTCACAAGATGACCGCCAGCATGCGATGGTTGGATTAAGCTATATCATTATTTCGGTGTGTGATGGTCGTGTTCACAGTTATAACGCTTGGCGATTGCCTGACCTAAACGGAGTATTTGAGCAGCAAGCCATTGTAAGAGTCGAATGATAGATTAACGTGCTAATCATGGTGCTAACCCTGAGGTGAGCCAAAATGAAACCACAACTGACCCATATTGCATTACATGTCGCAGAGCTTGAATTGTGTGTACAGTTTTATCAACAATATTGTCAATTAGAAATCATTCATCGGCGGCACAACCGCCATAGTGATGTCATCTGGTTGGCTGAAGCTGGCCGCGCCCAAGAGTTTGTGATGGTACTGCTGCAAGGCGGTCAAAAGCGTGCGTTGTCGGAGCATGACTTTGGTCACCTCGGTTTTGCCGTTGCCAGCAAAAATGAGGTCGATTTAATCGCGAAAGCAGCCAAAGAGCAGGGCGTTTTAGTGTGGCCACCGGTGCAAGAACCTTTCCCTGTCGGTTATTACTGTGGTTTGGTTGACCCTAATGGTAATTATGTTGAGTTTAGCTATGGTCAGCCACTGGGGCCAGGGGCACAAAGCATTGAACAATTAAAATAACCCACAATTGGTTGATACTCATCAAATTCGACATTCAGCCAATATTTTTGTTGATGGGCTATTAGAGTGTCGTCATCAGCCAGCTCGGGCACAATTAAAGCAATATTTTAATCGCTAACGATGTTGGCATAATAGGTGACTTAAGTTTGCACTGTATCGATAAGCAGGCGACTAGGGCTAAGCAAATGCTCAGAAATTAGCTGTTTGGCAGTTGGTGCATCGCGAGTTAACAGCGCCTCAATTAGTGCATTGTGTTGATTGTGGTTCTCTTCGTAAGTCTCTGGATTTGCCATATTATTACTAAGCCACAAGTTGCGGTAGCGCGAAGCTTTTTCGTATAACGCTCGCCGGACATGCAGCAATGTCGGAGATTGGCACCCATTAGCAATTGCACTGTGAAACGCCTGATGACGCCGCTCCCATTCTTGAGGGTCGCTTTCAATACTGGCAGAGAACTTATTCATTTTGTGGGCACAGGCGACTATGTCGGCCTCCCATTCGTCATCGCCTCGTTCGATCGCCAGTCCAATGCAAAGCTGTTCAATATGGGCACGGGTCTCATAAATATCTAACATTTCATGCTGCGAAATCGGGTGGACTTTAAAACCACGTTGATTCTCGACAATCACTAATTGTTCGACTAATAACTGTGACAATGCCTCGCGTAGTGGACTTATGCCGACTTGATAGCGGGTTTTTAAACGGGCCATCAACAGTTTTTCCCCAGGTTTAAAAAAACCGGTCAAAATATCTTGCTTAAGTTGTGTCATTACTTGTGAAGCAAAGTTGTCTTTACTGTCAGTACAGCTTGGATCGGTAACAGGCATAAAACAGATAATACTCCAGATGAAATAGGCTTAATTGGCGCTCATTGCTGCAGTTTAAAGGATGAATAACCAATAGTTAAGCAACAAATACAAAATAAATATTGACGAAACACAATAATGTCGACATTATTGTGTTGTGTCGACGATGGTGGTTATAATTTTGGAGAAATGTGATGACAATGAGATTACGTGCAGTAGCAACAAGCGTTGAGCCGTGTGGCTTTAGGATCAACCCGTACCCAGGCAGCAAGCGATTACAAGTAGTAACGTTAACCAATGAGGTTATAAAAGAATTTATTGAATCGGTAGCACAGTGGCCAGTTCAAGCGCTTGAATACAAGCCATTTTTACGTTTTGCTGTGGCTGATAAACTAGACCAATTGACCGATAATACGCTGGCGCCAACTTTAAATAGTATTATGAGAAATCGTGCAACTGCGGCTTTTGTATTAAATTATGATGGTGAAAATGGTTTAACAGGTGAGTTAGCGACTGAGTTTGAAATAAAGCTATCGACAGCGATTGCGCATTTAATTGGTCTGGCTGATCATGACGCAATGTTTGGCCATTACTATGCGAGATTTACGGTTAAAAATGAAGATAACTCTGACAGTTACCTTCGTCAGGCGCATCGTCGAATGGAGCTGCACAACGATGGCACCTATGTCGAGCATCGTACTGATTTTGTGTTAATGCAAAAGCTTGGCGAACACAATATCGTTGGTGGCGAATCCTTAATATTACATGTTGATGATTGGGAAGAATTAGATAAATTTTACCAACACCCATTGGCAAAACAAGATATTATCTGGGGGGCACCTAAGTCTAAAAATGTTGATAAAAAAGTAGTTCATCCAGTATTTTTTGAAGAAGATCAACAAGGCAAGCCCCATATGTTATATATCGATCAGTTTGCAGAACCACAGAATATGGCGCAAGGGCGTTACTTGTATGAAATGGGAGAATCGCTAGAAGCGGATCCTAATTATATTCAAATAAAACTGCCTGTTGGATCAATGTTGGTGGTGCAAAATCATTGTTGGTTACATGGCCGTGATAAGTTTGTTGCCCACCCGCAATTAAGCCGCGAATTATTGCGCCAGCGTGGTCATTTTACCAGCTAATAGAAATACCAATGTATGATTGTACGCCAGACGGTATTAGCGAGTCTGGCATTTATTTTTGATAGGAGTTTGACGTTTAATGATCTACGACTACATCATTATTGGTGGTGGTATTGTTGGCATGTCTACCGCTTGGCAATTGCAACAGCGCCATCCCGACAAAAAAATATTACTGCTAGAAAAAGAGCAGGCCTATTCACAACATCAAACGGGTCATAATAGTGGCGTGATCCACGCAGGGGTTTATTATGCCCCAGGCAGCCTTAAAGCTAAATTTTGTAAGCAGGGCGTTGAGGCTACGATAAAATTTTGTGATGAGCACCAGATCCCCTACGATCGTTGTGGCAAGTTGCTGGTGGCAACGACCCCGGTAGAAGTAGAGCGGATGAAAGCATTGTTTATTCGCTGTCAGGAAAATGACATAGCCGTTGAATTACTCGATGGTGCACAGTTAAAAGCTCGCGAGCCAAATATTACCGGCATTGCAGGGATCTTTGTTAAAGATACAGCAATTGTTAATTACCAGAAAATCACCACAGTGATGGCGCAATGTTTTACCGAGCTCGGCGGTGACGCACGGCTTGGTCACCAAGTTATCGGCTTAGAAGAGCACAGCGATAAAGTACAGGTTGCAGCCAACCATGCTGGTAATAAAGTAACGTTTGAAGGGCGTTTCTTAATTACATGTTCTGGCCTAATGGCTGACCGAGTCACTAAGATGCTCGGATTAAAAACTGATTTTCAAATTATTCCATTTCGTGGCGAATACTACCAATTACCTAAGAAGTATAATCAGATAGTTAATCATTTGATTTATCCGATCCCTGATCCTGAGTTACCCTTCTTAGGTGTCCATTTAACCAAAATGATTGATGGTCGAGTGACAGTTGGACCTAATGCTGTGCAAGGATGGAAGCGAGAAGGTTACGGACGTTTTAATTTTAGCCCCAAAGATGTTTGGCAAATGTTTTGCTTTAGTGGTTTTTGGAAGGTGTTGAAAAATAACTTGAAAACAGGATTAACTGAGACAAAAAATTCATTCTATAAGCCGGGTTATTTAAAGTTAGTACAAAAGTACTGCCCACAATTAACAACGGCAGACTTAACCCCTTATCCAGCTGGAGTTAGGGCGCAGGCGGTGATGAGTGATGGCTCTCTAGTACATGATTTTTTGTTTGCAGCCAGTGCTCGCAGTTTGCATGTGTGCAACGCACCTTCGCCAGCAGCGACCTCGGCAATCCCTATTGGCGGTTATATTTGCGATAAGGTAGCCGAGCAGCTGGCCAATAATAGCTAATTAGATTCGCGTTAAAAAAGGCCCGCTAATGGCGTAATGCAAGTCAGTTAAGGCATATACTGCCGATGAAGCGCGGCAACTCCCGTTATTTATTGCCTTAAATTAGAAATTGGCCAATGAAAAAATCAGGGATGAGTTTTTAGTATTTACCGCATGCGTAGCCAAGGATGGCGCAGTTAGAGCGACGCAGGATGCCAAAGCCGAGATGCGGATCAAATACGGTATTGAATAGACAATTTATCATTTAAGATCGGCGATAAATTAGCGGGTCGCCTTTCTTTTGGCTACTTTTCTTTGGCGAAGCAAAGAAAAGTAGCTGGTGTGCGTGTGTCTGAGTCCATTTAATAGATGGAATCTAAAAGCACATCATAGATTCCACTAAAGTTATAATAATTCGCTTAACTGACCAACATTTCGCTAATGGCGGGCCTTAATTCAAACCTATCTGTCGAATAATACTAAATTTTTAATATTCAACTTCAGTTGTAATTTATCACCAATCTCATGGTGCATATCATATTGAGCAGGGATGCTGCACAAAATGGCAACGCCATCGGACAAGGTTAATTCGTATGTGTAGCTAGAACCGTGAAAGTCCTTTTTAGTCAATGTGCCCAAATGGCTGGCACTGGTATCGTGTTTTATATCATCGATACGCACTAATAGATCGACCTTGGCACCTGCGACAAAACCATGGGGTGCCTGCGATTCAATGATGCCCAAACTCGTCTCGATACAGTGTTCGCAAACCGTAGTCGCGGGTATAAATTTACTAGTGCCAATAAAGTTAGCGACAAATTTAGTGGCAGGAGAGTGGTAGCTATTATAAGCGTTGTCCCATTGATGAATTTTGCCTTGGTTCATTACCGCAATTTTATCGGCAATTGCAAAAGCTTCTGCTTGATCATGGCTGACGATAAGAGCACTGACTTGCTCTTGTTTTAAAATAGACTTTATTTGCGGTACTAAAGTTTCGCGCAGCTTGGCGTCTAAACCTGAAAACGGTTCATCTAACAAGATTAACTTAGGCTTAGGGGCCAGCGCTCTGGCCAGTGCTATTCGTTGCTGTTGACCACCTGAAAGTTGGTGAGGGTAACTTTTTGCGCTACCTGACAGCGCGACTAATGCCAGTAATTGCGTGACTCTTTCTTGACGCTGTTCTTTGCTTAGATGTTTGATCCCAAATGAAATATTGTCTTCAATATTCAAGTGCGGAAACAGTGATATATCCTGAAATACCATGCCAATATTACGATTTTCAGGGGCTAAGGTAGCGCTTGGTTGAGTAATAATTTGATCAGACAGCGCTATAGTTCCATCAATCACAGGTTCAAAGCCTGCAATAGCTCGTAATAATGTTGATTTACCACAGCCACTAGGGCCGAGTAAGCAGCCTATTTCGCCTGGTGCAATATTGAGACAAACATTTTTAACAATGATCTTTTTGCCGTAGCCAACACTGACATTTTTCAATTCGAGTAAAGGAGAGATGAGTTGTTTGGCTGAGTTCATGACTGAATTTTTTCTCTTTTGTGGGATATAGATCTGCTCAACAAAATGACCGGTATCAAACCGACAGCAACTATCATAAGGGATGCGGGGGCTGCGTCAATAAGTCTTTCATCTGAGGCTAGTTCAAAAGCGTGTACTGCCAGTGTATTGAAGTTAAAAGGTCGCAGAATCAAAGTCGCAGGCAGTTCTTTTAAAACATCGACAAAGACAATTAGCAAGGCCGTAAACAATGAACTGCGCATTAAAGGCACGTGAATATTGTTTAATACTTCGGTATTGCTATGACCCAATGAACGAGCGGCGTTGTCTAAATTAGGTTTTATTTTATCGAGCCCGCTTTGTACTGCGCCAAGAGAAACTGCCAAGAATCTTACCGTGTAAGCGAAGAGTAACGCAAACAATGTTCCCGACAACATTAAGCCCAACTCGATATCAAAAAGGGCATCGAACAAGTCGATGATTTGGTGGTCTAGCCAGGCCAGCGGAATAATAATGCCAATGGCGATAATAGTGCCGGGCAGCGCGTACCCTAACCCTGCGATAGTAACAGCGCTAACGACCGTAGGGCTGTTTTTCAAGCGTTTTGCGTAAGCTAGAATAAGAGACAGCACTACAGCTATTACCGCCGCACTCAAGGCCAGATAAAATGAATTCCAGGCCAGTGAGGCAAAGTTAGCCAGTTCAAAAACAGCTTCAGTTAGCGACCAGTAGGCGAGAACCGTTGCTGGGATTAAAAAACCTAGTGTGATAGGTAACAGGCAAGCTAACCAGACGTAGCCAGTTTGTTTTTTTGACAGTGTTATTAGCGTGCTGGGCGGACGTCGCTCGCTGCTGGAGTGGTAGCGATTTTGACGTCTGGAATAACGTTCTAAGATGATCAAAAATGCGACAAAAGTCAGTAGTAGTGAAGCCAATTGGGCTGCGGCAGTCGGATCGCCTAAGCCATAAAAAGTGCGGAATATACCCGTAGTAAAAGTGCTAATACCAAAATATTGGACGGTACCATAATCGGCGAGAGTTTCCATTAACGCTAGCGTTAAGCCAGCAATAATTGCAGGACGTGCCATGGGTAACGATAAATGAAAAAAGGCTTTAAAACGGCTGTAGCCTAAGGTACGACAAACCTCAAGAGAGTTGCTTGGTTGTTCTAAAAAAGCAGCTCTGGCCAGTAGATAAACATAAGGGTACAAAACTAACGTTAACATCGCTACAGCGCCGCTTATTGAGCGGATCTCAAAAAACCAATATTGGCCATAACTTAATCCGGTTAGTTCTCTGATGGCGCTTTGCACTGGGCCTGCAAAGTCGAGTAAACCGGTGTAGGTGTAGGCGACAATGTAAGCGGGCATCGCTAGCGGTAATAATAATGCCCAGCTTAAGAGATTTTTTCCTTTAAAATCGCAAACGCTAGTGAACCAAGCTGTAGGAACGCCTATTAATAATGTGCCTAGCGCCACCCCGATTAATAATAGCGAGGAATTGATAACATAATCAGATAAAACGGTTGAAGCTAAATGCGACCAAGTGGGGCCAAAACCGCCAAAAATTGAACTCAAGACGATAAAAATAGGCATTGATAAGAGCAGGGCAATCAATAAAGCACTGCTGCTGAGCCAGTTAAACGCTTTATAATTTATTGAGTTAGCTTTCATGTGATTTTTTCATGTAAATTTTCATGTAAGTTTTTTTTATTAGTTTTTGGGTACGACTTATATAAGTTTTTATATAAGTTTTTATGTGATTTCTCTGTCAGAACCAACCGCCTAATCTTAGCATAGAACTACAGCTAATCAGCAGCTATGTTCGGTATTTTCTGTAAGGTAATTAAGCTAGTAGCGTTGAGTATCCGCCCGCAGCGGCCCAGCGAATATCTTCGCATCTGCCGCTGCGTTGGTGGCTAATTACTTCCAGCCAGCTCTGTCCATCAGTTCGACGGCTGCGCGGTTGTTTTCGCCAAGTTTGTTAAGCGCGATAGGATCGGCTTTAAACGTGCCCCAGCTCTTAAGTGAGTCGGAAACCTTAGCATTTTTTAGGGCCGGAAACTCGCTGTTTACTGCCGCGTACCAAGCTTGAGATGCAGGTGATGACATGAATTCAATTAACTTGACCGCATTGTCTTTATTACGTGAGTATTTGGTCACTCCAGCACCGCTGACATTCATGTGCACACCACGGTCTTGCTGGTTGGGCCAAAACAATCCAACTTTAGCAACGATGTTTTTATTGCTGTCGCTGTCGCTATTCATAATCCGACCAAAATAATAAGTGTTTGATATAGTGATATCACAGACACCCGCAGCGACGGCTTTTAGCTGATCGGTATCTCCTCCTGATGGTGGCCTAGCCATGTTAGCCACTAATTTTTCTGCCCAGGCTTGAGTTTTCTCTGCGCCAATATTTTCAATCATCGAGGCAACTAAAGATTGGTTATAGATATTATTAGAGGTACGCAGGCATATTTTACCTTGCCACTTACTGTCGGCTAAATCTTCATAGCTAGATAGTTGCTCTGGCTTGACGTTAGCTTTTGAGTAGAAAATAGTGCGAGCACGCTGTGACAAACCGAACCATAAATTATCGCTATCGCGTAAATTAGCTGGAATGTTGCTGTTTAGGATGTCACTTGAAATAGGCTGGAGCACGCCGGCTATTTTTGCTCGTTGCAAGCGGCCAGCATCGACAGTGATAAAAATGTCTGCGGGGCTGGCTTTACCTTCGATTTTCAGGCGCTGTAACAGGGCGTCAGCTTTACCGGTAATAAGGTTGACGGTAATGCCGGTGCTTTTTTCAAATTGATCAAGTAGCGGCTTTATCAGGGCTTCTTTTCTGGCCGAGTAAACATTTACCTCAGAAGAGGCGAGTACCAAATTTGAAGAAAGCACAGTTGCGGCAGTCGCTAGAGCAATCATGGTCTTGTTTAGTAATTTCATCGTAGTGAGCTCGTTTAAGTTATAAAGGCAAAATTAAATTTTGTTATAGGTGGTTCTTATCGGTCGTTGTGCACTTAGCCTGTTGAGCTGAGTTGACCTGTTTTTTAAGAGCACCTCCCTTGGTGGTTATAAGTTGTTGATAAATTATTCTTTTACATGAGGTAAAAATATCGAAAAATGCCGAAAAATACAAGTTGTACAGATTATGCTCGCTGGGGCACTGTTTTTTGTTCAAACCAAACTTAAGTTCGCTATCTGTTTGTGAATAACAGTGGGTGTTGCTCCACTTATCCCAAAGGGCAATGATAGCGCCATAGTTCTTATTGAAATGTCTTGGTTCGACTGAATGGTGTATTTGATGCTGCGCCGGCGAAATTACGATGTTTTCAAGCCAGCGCCAGTAGCCAATTGCAATATGGCTGTGGCGTAAGTTTGAGCCTGCGACGTTAAAGGCAAACACCAACACATTAACGTTGAGCACAGTATACAAGTCGACCTTGTCGGCAAAAAAGAAGATAAACAGCGCAATACTCACACCTTGCACCACTGCGCTTCTCACTGCAAATATCAGTCCTTCGACCGGATGGGTGCGCATAACAGTTAACGGAGTCAGGGAGGTCGCGCTGTGATGTGTTTTGTGAAACTGCCAGAGCCAAGGGATTTGATGCATCAGTTTATGCAAATAAAAGCGTGCGAAATCGTCCAGCACAAAAATAAATATCGTAAATCCGGCGATGATCGCGCCGCGTGGAATGTCGTTACCCAAGCTACTACGTTGGCTAAACACTTGATGCATTAGCTCGAACATTGCAGTCGCAATGGTTAATTTAGTGACTAAAATAGGTAAGCACAGTAAGAATATGGCTTTATTGATGATAATAAGTTGGTAATCGGCAAGAGCGGAGCGCGAGCACCACTGTTTTAAACCGAGCGCTTGAATAAAGTTGGCTCTGAGGTCTAGGCCGTTTTTTTTGACTAACCAGAAGACAGCAATCACCAAAGCACACAGGAGATAGCCGTAAAATAGTCGTTGTTGCGAGTTACCGAAAAGCTGGCTTATATCGCTCCAGTATTCGCTGAAAAAGGCGTTCATAATAAATCTTGCTTGCTGGAAAAAGAAAGCAGAGCTAGTTTCTACTTAAGAAACTAGCTCGAACAGCTAACCCAATCTATATCTAAGTTAGCAAGAAAACAATTAATCGTTTTCTGTATTGTTTCCTGAACCTAATTTAGCCGCTAGTGCTGACAAATTAGCCAGTTGATCTTTGTTACGGGCTTTAAGCGCATAGTTATCTGATAATAACTGCTGAACTTTTAACATATGCAGACCGTATTGGCTCATAGAAACTGAGCTTGCTTGTTGGTAGTTGCCTTTAGTGTCGATACCAACTACTTGTGTATTACCTAGTAATACCGGGCTAAAGCCGATCAAACGGTTCATGCGTACAGCTAGTTCACCAAGATCTTTTCCGCCAGTTTGCAGCGACATAGAGAATCCTTTTAGCTCGCCCCAAGCATGAATATAACCTTTGTATAATTTGCCAACATCTTCATTTTTATCAATGGCGGCTTGAATTTTTACACTGTAGTCATAAGTTGCACCGGCATACTTAAAGGCGGCTTCTGCGATAACTAGTTCCCAGTTAGCTTTGATAATGTCAGCGTAGCCTGTTAATTGAGTGCGCTGCTTATCGCTAAGTCTTTCGCCTTTAGCATCAGAGATTAGCTGACGACCATCGATAAATGCTGTTGTGATGGTATTAAGGTAGTTAGTCTTGCCACCTTTATCAAAACCTGCCGCGTAATAAGCGTGGGCATAAGTCATCTCTGTACCAAGATCGATTTTACCGTTTTTGTTGTAGTCACCTGCAACAAAAGCGTCTTTCTTGCCTTTAGCAATTGCTTTTACAGTTTTTGCATCCAAGGTTAAAGTGTGAGCCGGTGCGCCGAAGTAACCAAATGCTTCATCCCAAACGTGTTCTTTACCCGTGTAAGCTGCGCCTTTTTTGTATGGCTTATCGTTTGGTTTTACGTCAGCAGCTAGTTTTTCATCTAAGTAGCTATCAACGGCTTGGTTGTAGAAAATCGCACCCATAGCAAACTTAGAAATTAATTGCGGGTAATCCATGCCGTTAACTAGATCGAAACCAGCGTCAGCAGCAGAAGCTTTGTCTACCATAAAGGCAAGTACTTCAGGGCCAGTCATGTTGCCAGGCCAGCCTGTTACGACACCCTTGTATGCTTTACCTGCAAGGTTTTTACCTTTAGATAGTTGATCGATATCTGTTTCAGCAACTGCGAAGCCATCTTTGCTAACAGGATTAATAATCGCTCGGTTTTTGTCTTTGCTAGCGAAGTAAGATTGTAACTTAGCCAATAATTCTGGATTAGCAGTACCGTTGCCTTGACCAGCTAGTTTCTTTAGCGAGTTATGTAAAACGTGGCGTGCCATCTGGCCAGAATAAGAAACTGATGTTTCTTTATCGCCCTGGTAATTTTTAACCGTTACTGGGAAATCAGCATAGATTGGAGCCGTGCTCGCCTGTGCAGAAAAAGTGGTCACAGTGGCCAATGCCATTGCCGAGATAAGTAAGTTAAGTTTCACAGTGATAGACCTTATAAGTTAATCAATTTAAAGGGTTGCGTTACGGTAAATTTCTGGCGATTAATCTAACTTAACAGCAATCGTTTTGCAAACCGAAATTGTTCTTATTAACTTTATATTTCAAAGGTGGGTATTTAATAGGCAGATGTCTGTCGTCATTGTTTATGTTAAACCTAGTGGATCGCTACCAAGTTAAGCGTTATTACTGGCGATTGCCACTAATGAGTCTGTTTTAATGTTCTGTTTTATTTTGTTGTTTTTAGGAACGCTAAATATTGTCGATTGTATCTATTGTTTGTCAGATATTTTTTAGCACGCTTTCAAATTGATCATATTTATTGCTTGATTTAATTTTCATCTGACCTGAGGGATCGACCCTAATTATAATACGGTCAAAAATATCACCTTTACTGCGAAAATGCGGATAAAAATAGACAGCAGCATCGGACGGCGGAAATACAACAAACGATTAGGGATGATTAAACCGGTGTTCGGCAACATAACGGTGAACAAAGGGATGAATAAACTCACCTTGCGAGGAAAAGACAAAGTGAATGCCCAGTGGCAGATGTATTGCCTTGTTTATAATATAGAAAAGCTACTAAATAGCCTGCATTGAAGGCTAATAGAGCACAAGACAGCTCTAAACCATCCTCTGAGCGCTCAGTATCTTCTAACCGACTACGAATTAAATCATCACCGAATAGTAACTAAATAATTGAAATATTGGATGATTTCAATTATTGTCTTCGCAGATTAAAATTTTTGGCTGAGAATGGTTTATTCTACAGCCACGTTAAGTTACTAAGGGGCTGTAGGTGTCTCACGATATCACTAAAGGAATAGAAGGTGCGACAAGTGTACTAAAAAGTATTCCTGATTTTATCAAAGCTTTCACAGAGGTCATGCAAACACCGTATGGTTGGATATTTTTAGCAATCATCTTAATTTGGTTTGTATTGAATAAAGATTTAACTAATCTAATCAACTTGTTTGAATCAAAAGAGAAGAAGCGGTTAGATAAGCTAGAAACCTATGTTAGTAATTCTGAGACTGCCGACAGCGAGGCTCTAGAAGTTATAAAAGACCTTCGAGATGCTTATTACTTTAAAGTTGCAACGAATATCTATGCAGAGAAAAGCCTTCGTGATTCGCTGATATCTCTGCATAAAAAAACATCCCATACAATTAGCTGGGTTAATATCAAAAGAGCAATGCCATATATAGAGGTTAGTTCAAACTCGTTAATATCAATAAGAAAAGAAAAGCTATCTGAAAAAATTGGTTATTATTATAACCTGTTCACTGGCTGGTTATTTTTAGGGTTTTCAGTAGCCTTATTTTTAGTGTTTATGTTTGCTGAAAATAAAGATATCAATCAAATTGCTCTTTGGCTCTTCTCAACTTCATTTTGTGCTATTTTTGCTATTTTTGTTTTTTCACAAAACTTTTCAATTGCTTCGGCAAATAAAATAAAGAAAGAGCTCACCCTACGCCAATCAAGCGAGGATGAAAACGAAGTTATTATAACTTCCGATGAGAAAATCGTAACTTAACAAGCCTCTAAATTAAGATTCGCCAAGGCTGTCATGCCATTTTCTGAGCAAATCGCCGGCCAGCCATGGTTCACTTATTAGAGGAGAGTTGAGACTGTAGAATTTATCAAAAAGACCGGTTTTATGTTCTTTTTGATTTATCTCGCTTTGACGTCTGGTATTCCAATGACAATAAAGGTGCAGCGGCTTATCCACCGTCGGTGAAAATAAAGTTGGGCCAGTCAATTAATTTAGATGACTGGGCATCAGCACTCAAAGTCATATTTTTATATAAAAATATGACTTTGTTTTGATTGTTTTCTCTGAAGTAGTTAATTATGTGAGAAATATATAGGTTTTTGAAAATTTTGGCGCAAGAAGCCAACAGAAATAACGGTTGGTAGGCAGATATTAATTGATTAAGTTTTTCTCTAGGTCCGCCACAACGCCCTTATATCAGCAATGGTGATGTTCATTAGCGCAGCGACGCAAAATTTCTTTATTGCCCGTAGATTTTTTAGGTGTCTCATATTTGTAATGAATAAAAGCGCTGACAGCGACAAAAAGAGTTCGATATTCTGCCGCCGTACAACGGATGTTTTATCCTTGTTGATTAACTATAACGGTATGGTTTACCGGCCTTTTCCATATCAGCCGCGTATTTTTTAAAAATATCTACCACTCGCTTAGATCGCGGGCTTTTCTTGGCCACTTCATCCCAGAACTTATAGGCTTCCAGTTCAACTTGTTTCCACTCTTCGTCTGGAATGGTGGTTAACTCCAGTTTAGTGCCTTCAACACGCAGCTTCGCTTCTCCTCCCCAGTACCAGTGCTGGCGGTAGTAATGGGAGCTGTCCATACATAAACGGAACAAGGTTTTGAGATGTTCAGGTACTTCATCCCAGCGTTTGGAATTAGCGAAAAAGGAACCGCACCATGCGCCTGAAATATTATTTGTTAAAAAGTATTTTGTTACATCGGCCCAGCCGACTGTGTAATCTTCTGTAATACCTGACCAGGCAATACCGTCTAGCTCACCTGTTTGCATTGCGACTTCAACATCTTCCCAGGGCAGCGTGACAGGAATAACTCCAAAGCGTGATAAAAATCGTCCGGCAGTTGGAAAAGTAAAGATCCGTTTACCTTTCAAATCGGATACTTTTCTAATGGGTTTTACAGTGGCAAAATGACAGGGATCCCAAGCACCGGCACCCAACCAGGTGACACCTTTCACTTCACCGTAGGCCTCTTCCCAGATCTCTTTTAATCCATATTGCTCAAAAAGAACCGGAACATCTAAGCTGTAGCGTGTTGCAAAGGGGAAATAGCCGCCGAACTGTGCTACATCTACTGGTGCTGCAATGGAATCATCATCACTTTGCACGGCATCTATGGTGCCGCGCTGCATAGCCCGGAACAGTTCACCTGTTGGAACAAGCTGATCGGCGTGGAAGAGCTCTATAACCATTTCGCCGTTGGCCGCTTTATTAAAGGCATCAATGGCGGGTTTGATAACATGCTCCGCCAGAGCTGGTCCGGCATAGGTTTGTAATCGCCATTTTATAGGCTCCTTGGCCATCGCTGATGGGCTCACTGCAGCAACTGCACTGGCGGCTGATATTGCGCTTGCTTTTTTTAAAAAGTCTCTTCTATTAGTCATTTTAATTCCTCTGGAGTCTTAAGTGTTGAAATTAAGGGGCTCCTGTTGCTCGTTCAGGGTTATTGGCTGTAATGATATTCAGGTAACCATAGCGCCAACTGCGGAAAGGCCATTACTAATATCAATGCAAATACCATGATAAAAACGAATGGAATTATCGATATATAAATGTCCTTTAATGAGATTTCTGGCGGTGCCATAGCGCGCATCAGAAAAAGGTTATATCCAAAAGGCGGCGTCATATAAGCTACCTGACAGGTAATGGTATAAAGTACGCCGTACCAGATTAAATCGAAGCCTAATAATTTAACTAGGGGTATAAAAAGTGGTGCTACAATCACCAGCATCGCAGTGTCATCTAAAAAGGTGCCCATTACCAAGTAGGTCAGCTGCATTAAAATCAATACTTCCCAAGGTGATAGATCTAACCGGCCGACAAAAAAGGCTTCGATGGCTTTGACCGCACCGATGCCGTCAAATACAGCGCCGAAGCATAAAGCGGCTAAAATAATCCACATGAACATACAGCTGATGGCGAGGGTTTTTCTTAATGTCTCTTCCATCACTGATCTGTTGAGCCGTTTTTTAGCCCAGGCGGCTACGGTGGCAGATAGCGCACCGACTGCCGAGCTCTCTACCAAGCTGGTAATGCCTAATAAAAACAAACCGGTCATAGAAGCAAATATAAGCAGCGGGGTAATGCCTGCCCGCAGCAGTAGCAGTTTTTCTTTAAGGGGCATTTGTCGTTCTTCGGCGGGAAGGGGAGGGCCAAGATGCGGCTGCAGGTGACAGCGGATTGAGATATATAAAATAAACAAACCAGCCATCAGCAGACCGGGGAAAACGCCGGCCAGCCAAAGTTTTCCTACCGGCTGGCGTGCGATCATGCCGTACAACACCAATACCACACTGGGCGGTACTAAAATACCCAGAGAGCTGCCAGCCTGGATCACGCCGGTAACCATTATTTTGTCGTAACCTCTGCGCAGCAGTTCCGGCAGGGCGATACTCGCGCCTATTGCCATGCCTGCAACACTAAGACCGTTCATGGCTGAGATGACAACCATTAATCCGATTGTCCCGATAGCTAAGCCACCGTTTAAAGATCCCATCCAAACATGAAACATTTTATAAAGATCTTCAGCTATGCCGGATTCGGACAGCATATAACCCATAAAGATAAACAGGGGTAAGGTCAAAAGTGGATACCACTTCATCAATTTCATGGCGGAACTGAAAGCAATTTCAGATCCGCCTTCTCCCCACATAAGCATGGCTGATATCGCGGCAATTGAACCAATAACAGCAAAAACTCTCTGTCCGGTTAGAAGCATCAGCATCATTGCTGAAAACATTAACAATGCAATCACTTCATAGCTCATCGGCAGGGCTCTCCACTGAATTGTTTGGGGTCATGAGTTCGGCCATATCGCGGATAAGTGTTGTCAAAGCCTGTAGCAGCATTAGCAGAATACTAAAACACATGATTATTTTTATGGGCGCCATATAAGGCTGCCATGCAGAATAGCTGCGTTCGCCGTATTCAAGGGCGTAACTGGTACTGGAGATGCTGCCGTACAGCAGCACTGCTAGGTAGAACAGGAGAAGGAAAACAGTGAAGCAGTCAACCCAAGCTTTTTGCCTTTTAGACCAGCTGCCGTACAAGAGATCCATTCGCACATGGCTGTTCAACTGCATTGAGTAGGGACCGCCAAGCATATAAAATGCGACCATCACAAACTGGGCCGTTTCCAGCGTCCATAAAGCGGGTACAAAAAAAGTTTTGGACAGTGATGAATAAACTAAAATAGCGATCATGGCCAGCACTAAATACATGGCGAAACGACCGACTTTTCGATTGAATGCATCGATTACTAGCACGAACTGCTGAACAGCCTTAGGCATACGGAACATTGGATCTGATTCTTTAAATGACTTCATCTACTCAACCTTTAACGTGATTGGAAAATGGATCTTTACAGTTTCAGTTTGCATAGTTTATATACGGGTATTGTGTAATATGAAGCCCTACTCAATCTAGCTTAAATTATGCACAAAACGTTTTTGTAATTAATCTCACGCGCTATCAAGATGTGAGTATAGGAAAAAGAAACGCTTTTTGTCTTAAATTCCACCTAGTGTCGGGTAATGAAATTTACTTTTGTTGTGCTTTATTAGTAGGGTAAAGTTGGGAAACTATTTTTAGTGAAGTAATGAATGTGCGATATTCACTAAAATATAGCTGGTCAAATGGGTATAAGTTAGCAGTAGTTATTGGTGAGTTTCAGAGTAACGGCCACGAGTTAATAATATGGTATTGAACTCCCATTGGGCTGCTGACCGAGTGATATAAATGTAGTTGTTGCGGCTGCAAGGTTAAGCCTTGCAACGGTGTTAGCAATGGTAAGGTTTTCGCTTTACGGATTAAGGTGATATGTGGTCGATATAGATGAGGATCGGGTGGTAGTCCGACATTGGCCGCTATCTGCCGTAGATTAATAATCATGTGGGCTAATTTTGGATCGTCAGCAATGCCTGCTAAACAGATAATCTTGGGCTTTTGCCATAACTCTAATGTCGTTAGCGATACTTTGAATCGGGGTAAGCTCAGATTATCGATAGCCGTGATGATCGCGTTGCTGATTTCATGACTGCAATGACCAATAAAAAACATTGTCATATGTAAATTGGCCAACCTGACAGGACGGCCAATGGCCGACAATTGCTGTTGCAGCGATGCTAAGGGCGTAACCTGTTCGCTGTCTGGAGCAATTGCTAAAAAGAGCCGTCGAGTCATGGTTACTCATTCCTTGTTGGACTAAGTGTTCACTTAGTTATCCGGTATTACCCAGTTAAAAGTAATAAAAAGCGGTAAGACTTGCTTGTAGTTGCGTTCCTGCCCAGTGCCGATAATCAATTTTTGAACGCAAACCCCAATCAACCTGTGGCGCCCAATGCCAAATCAGCTTGGTATTGGTGTGGTTGTCATAGTCACTGTCGATTAACATTGTGTGGTATCCGGTAATACCGACTTTATGTTGCGGGTTAAGTTGCCATACCAGTCCGGCTTCAAAGCCGATACCTGGTTCAGTATTGGTGGTTATCTCGCCGCGGTTTAGTTCAGCTGATCCCAGCAAGTAGCCGTGTAATTGGCGCGGATCACCCCAAGATTTTCCGTATCCTGCTTGAGTAAACCAGCGTCCGCTTTGTTTCGTTTTGTTGCTGGTGCTTGAACGGTCTGGTTGGCGATCGAATCCGGCCCGAATATTCCACGACCAACTATTAAATATCCGATTGTCTGGTGCCAGCGACATTGCATCGAGTAAATAGAGTTGTTCGAGTTTGCTGTCGCCATCTTGGCTTAGATTAACTCGTGTATCAAGAAAGCTAATTTTAGCGCCGGGGATAAACCCATCGGCTAAATCAAATAAATCATGATAAGCAAGCCGCCAACTTAGATCTAATTGAGCTTGTTGATGTTGTACTTTTCTGACTCCAAAACCAAGCCGGCCAGAGGCGTGCCCCATTTCTGGAGAGGCTCTTGGTATCGCGGGTTTAGTGTATGGCGATGGCACTTTAAGTTGGCTACGCTGAACTAATAAATTAGTCAGGCGCGGTGCTATTTCTTTACGGGCAAGATGTTGATCATTAAAATTGAAATTGAGCCATTCATAAGCCATTTCTAAAATAGCTGCTTGTTCGCTGGTGCTAAACGTTGCGGCTTCCAGCTTATTCCCTTGCATAACCTCATAGGCAGCATCTAATTGTTGGTCGCTCAAGGATTGGGCATAATGAAGTAGCTTGGTGCCAATCGCTGGGCGGTATGCAGGAGTCTTGAGCAAATCTTGCTGTTTTAATATGGCAACGGTATCAGAGGGGATCGCGGTATATTTAAATGTGGAAACTAAATCTAAGTCATCGCGTCCGAGCTGTAATAATGCAAGTAACTGATAAGAGCAGTTTTCATCAAGAAAATAATAATCGAATCTGGCGTCTACCAACTCCCACAAATGCAATAAAATACGCTGTACTTGTTCGGGACTAAAATTAAGTTGATATTCCCAAATATCTCGTGATTCTAGATCGCTATATTCACGAACCTTGCGATAATATGGCATCAGTGAAAAGGCACCTGGGTATTGACCAACTAACCCTTTAAACGCAAACAGTGCGGCATTATCACTATCATCTGGTGCGGCGGCAAAATTTACTGCAAAGGCGAGTAGCTCTCGACGGCGATTTTGGTCTTTGGCGTCTATCCGTAACAAGGTGTGACCAAACATTGATGAGGGGCTGTTCATGAAAGCGGTCGGAAATACTAAGGTGATGCCCTTGGGATCGATAGTTTTTCGCCATTGTGCCAATTTGGGGCAGTCGAGACTGGGCCAAGAGCTGTTTAATTTTGATTTTAGCCATTGATATCTTGCTGGGTATCGACAAGCAATTTCATTATTATTTGGCTGATTAAAAGCACTTATCGTGGCTGTTAACTCGGCATACGGATTGCTTTTCCCTTGCGATGAAATAAAAAAAGCGGGGCTGTCGATGGCGCTTTTCCACTGAGTACGAGTGGCGGGGCCGTAATGGCCTAATTTAAGCCAATAACTGTGTTTGGCTAATTGGCTTACTTCATTGGCGGCTGCCAAGTTTGAGATAACGATAAAAAATACGAATAAATAATGTTTCATGTTAGGCGTTAGCAACCAAAAAGGCCCCGAAAGGGGCACTTTATCAAAAGACTATAATAATCTACACAGCTTATATAATTAACCGTTTTTCAACGGTATTACATATACCTGAGATTACACCGATAAATTACGACAGGGCATAACCAGCTAGGTTTGCGTCTTGAGCAAGCAGGGCATTAAGGTTGTTTAAGACTTGCTGTGAGGTAACGTTACCAGAGTTGAAAACCTTCGCAAAGTTAGCTTGAGTAAATGAAGAAAAAGCGGCTTGATCTTGAGCATCAATTCCCCAAACTTCAGATAACGTCGCTAGCGTTTCGCCTTGGCCTTTGGCGATATCGCGAGCTAGGTTGTCCATGTTGCCATCGATAAATAGTGCTAGCGTTTCGCGAGAGGTAATTGCACCGTTAGAAGAACAACCTAGTGTGCCAAAGGTAATACCAAAAGTTTGGTTACCAGAAGTGCCGTTAGTTGTTGCCCCTAATACTTTTGGGCCTAAACCTGATTGGCCTTCAAATACCATAGAACCTAGACCACAACCGATGTCTTGGTCAGCCATAGCTTGAGACATTGGGATAAGAACTAAGGCTGCTGCTACGATTAGTTTTTTCATGTACATTTCCTTGTATTGTTTGAATTTTGCAATTTACTTATTACGCATTAAAAATACGCAGCAAGAATCACATCCTACAATATTGGGCGGTGATACATCTAGAACTAATATTACAATTTCTGACTAGTGCTCTTTTCCTGCGGTCATTAGGCACTGCCACTAAGCTATCAACCCTGCCCAGCGTAATATTATTACGTTACTTGCAAACGCTGACCGAGATTGCTGGTGAAACAACTCAACTGCCGACAAGTTTAAATAATAGCGCAGTGGTCGTTAGCAACTTAAGTGATTCTAATGTTTGCGGCAGTCGCGTAAACTGGCAGAACAAACCGCCAACTTAAGTATTAAACATGAAAGTATTTAACATGAGTGACTCTTCAACGATCAGCAACCATTATCAGATGAACGATTTATTAGACATTATGGCGCAATTACGTCATCCCGACTCTGGTTGTCCCTGGGATCTAAAACAAGACTTTTCATCGATTGTTAAACACACACTCGAAGAAGCTTACGAGGTTGCTGATGTTATTGAGCGTAAGGCGTTTGAGCAACTACCAGCAGAACTGGGCGACTTGTTATTTCAGGTGGTTTTTTATGCTCAACTTGGCCAAGAACAACAGCGCTTTGACTTTAATGATGTGGTGAACCAGATTTGTCACAAACTAATTAGACGCCACCCTCATGTATTTGGAAATGAGACCTTTAATAGCGAAAGTCAGATCCACGCCAATTGGGAAAATGAAAAAGCGAAAGAACGAGCAGCAGTTAGCGAGCAAGGTGTCCCTAGCTTGCTCGATGATATCCCTAGCAATATGCCGGCACTGAGCAGAGCCGCTAAAATTCAAAAAAGAGTGGCTCATCATGGTTTCGATTGGCCAACGTGGCACGGCTCAATGGATAAAATTAAAGAAGAGTTACTTGAAGTGGAACAAGAGCTGGTGGCCGAAGTGGTTATTCCAGCCAAAGTTAACGAAGAATTAGGGGATTTATTATTTGCGGTGGTCAATTTAGTACGGTCACAGCGAGTTGACCCTGAACAAGCCTTACGCAGTGCCAACCAAAAGTTTGAGCGACGTTTTCGTGGCGTCGAAGCCATATTGCTTGAGCAAGGCCTTACCACAGAACAAGCCTCATTAACACAAATGGACCAAATTTGGGATCAAGTTAAAACGCTGGAAAAAAATAACGAAAACTTGTGATAATGCTGTTTTTTCAATTGTTCTAAATCGGGTTTTTTGCTAGAATACTCTCCCGTCCTAGTACTTCATTATCTGTTGTTTTCACGATAATATTGTTTTCACAATACTATCGTTTTTATAATACTGTCGTTTTCACGATAATATTGTAAAAGCTAAGTGTGAGCTATTTACTGAAGCTACTTACTAAAATTCTCAACATTCGGATCTTCAGGTTAAACATGACAACGAAATATATTTTTGTGACGGGCGGAGTTGTATCTTCGCTAGGTAAAGGTATTGCAGCCGCATCATTGGCCGCCATTTTAGAAGCGCGCGGTTTAAAAGTAACAATGATGAAATTGGATCCGTATATTAACGTCGATCCTGGAACGATGAGCCCGATCCAACATGGTGAAGTATTTGTTACTGAAGATGGTGCTGAAACAGATCTAGATTTAGGTCACTACGAGCGTTACATCAGAACCAAAATGACTAAGGGTAATAATTTTACGACTGGCCGAATTTACGAAGAAGTATTACGTAAAGAACGTCGTGGTGATTACCTTGGCGCTACTATTCAAGTGATCCCACATATCACCAATGCAATGAAAGATCGCATTGTTGCTGGTTGTAAAGGCGCTGATATTGCGATTGTTGAACTCGGTGGCACTGTTGGTGATATTGAATCTCAGCCATTTATTGAAGCAATTCGTCAGTTAGGTGTTGAAGTAGGGCGTGAACATGCGATGTTTATGCACCTAACTTTAGTACCTTACCTAAAAGCGTCTGGTGAAGTTAAAACCAAGCCGACTCAGCATTCTGTAAAAGAATTACGTTCGATCGGTGTTCAGCCTGACATTTTAGTTTGTCGTTCTGAAATTGGCATCCCAGCTCACGAACGTTCAAAAATATCTCTATTTACCAATGTGACCGAAAAGGCTGTTATTTCACTGCCTGATATGGACAGCATCTATAAGATCCCAGCGTTGCTTAAAGCGCAAGGCTTAGACAAATTAGTTGTTGAGCGCTTTGGCATTGAATGTCCTGAAGCTGATCTAAAAGAATGGGAACAAGTAGTTTCTGAAGAAGCTAATGCCACAGGTTTAGTTAATATCGCGATGGTTGGTAAATACATCCAATTGCCTGATGCATATAAGTCAGTTAACGAAGCATTAAAACATGCTGGTCTGAAAAATGGCATTAATGTAAAAATTAACTATGTTGACTCTCAAGATCTTGAATCTAAAGGTACTGACATCCTTAAAGAGATGGATGGCATCTTAGTACCTGGTGGTTTCGGTGACCGTGGTGTCGAAGGTAAAATTCTTGCAGCTAAGTATGCGCGTGAGAACGATGTACCTTATTTAGGTATTTGTTTAGGCATGCAGGTCGCATTAATTGAATATGCGCGTAACGTTGCGTTACTTGAAAATGCTAACAGCACCGAGTTTAACAAAGAAACTGAGCACCCAGTCGTTGGTTTAATCACCGAATGGTTAGATGAAGATGGTCAAGTTGAACAACGTGATAATAAATCAGATTTGGGTGGCACCATGCGTGTTGGCGCTCAACTTTGTCATTTAGAAGACGATTCAAAAGTCGCTGCGCTATACAAGTCAAATACTTGTATGGAGCGCCATCGTCACCGTTTTGAAGTGAACAACAATTACGTTGAAAAACTAAAGAGCGCTGGTCTTAGCTTCACTGGTTTGTCTTCAGACAAAAAACTGGTTGAGATTATTGAAATTAAAGATCACCGTTGGTTTGTAGCCGGCCAATTCCATCCGGAATTCACCTCAACGCCTCGCGATGGTCACCCATTGTTTGAAGGTTTTGTTGCCGCCGCAACTAAATATCAACAAGATTAATACCCCAAACCGCTTTCGAGCGGTTTTTTATTATGTTCAGGATGAACGGTATGCCGCGGTGGCATGGATGCCAAAGAGCGGCAATGTTCAGGATGTATCCCTAATATTTATAGTTGGTGTTATTACAATGCTGCCAGCTAGTTATTTTTATCATTGATATTAAAGAGTATATAAAATGTCTAAGATTGTTAAAGTTATTGGTCGTGAAATCATGGATTCACGTGGCAACCCAACGGTTGAAGCTGAAATTCACCTTGAGTCTGGTGCTGTTGGTATTTGTTGTGCGCCCTCTGGTGCATCGACCGGATCTCGTGAAGCATTGGAATTACGCGATGGTGATATGAGCCGTTATTTGGGCAAAGGCGTATTAAAAGCAGTTGCAGCGGTTAACGGACCAATTAGCGACGCTATCTTAGGTCAAGATGCCAGCGCTCAAGCGGCACTTGATCGCCTAATGATCGAATTAGATGGTACTGAAAATAAAGCAACCTTTGGCGCCAATGCTATTTTAGCTGTGTCTTTGGCTGCTGCGCGTGCTGCCGCTTCTGACAAACGCATTCCTTTGTACCAACACATCAGTGAATTAAATGGTACTGCGGGTCAGTATTCTATGCCATTGCCAATGATGAACATCATTAATGGTGGCGAACATGCTGACAACAATGTTGATATTCAAGAGTTCATGGTACAGCCAGTTGGCGCTAAAACCTTTACCGAAGGTTTACGCATGGGCGCTGAAGTTTTCCATACCCTAAAGAAAGTGTTAACGGCTAAAGGTTACAATACTGCTGTTGGTGACGAAGGTGGTTTCGCCCCAGATCTTGGTTCTAACGCTGAAGCATTGGCCGTGATTAAAGAAGCGGTTGCACTTGCAGGTTATGAGCTTGGCAAAGACATTACATTAGCGCTTGATTGTGCAGCGTCAGAATTTTATGAAGATGGTCAATATCATCTTAAAGGTGATGACAAAGTCTTTTCAGCACAAGAATTTGGCGATTACCTTAAAGACTTATCCGAGCAATACCCAATTGTATCAATTGAAGATGGCTTAGACGAAAGTGATTGGGATGGTTGGGCGAGCTTAACTGAAAAACTAGGTGACAAAGTTCAACTAGTTGGTGATGACTTATTCGTTACCAATACTAAGATCCTTACTCGCGGTATCGAAAACGGCATTGCTAACTCAATCTTAATCAAGTACAACCAAATCGGTACGTTAACCGAAACACTTGAAGCGATTAAAATGGCTAAAGATGCTGGTTTTACCGTGGTTATTTCGCATCGTTCAGGCGAAACCGAAGATGCCTTTATTGCTGACTTAGCAGTTGGTACGGCAGCTGGTCAAATTAAAACCGGTTCACTAAGCCGCAGTGACCGTATTGCTAAATACAATCAATTGCTGCGCATTGAAGAAGCACTTGGTTCTGATGCTCCATATAACGGTTTATCAGAAGTTAAAGGTCAGTAAGTTCTCACCTTTATTGTGTTAAAAACCAGCCTTTGTGCTGGTTTTTTTGTTTTTGTCATACTTTATTATTGAATTAAAAGATGTCATTATAAAATTTAAGGGAATTAAAATTCTATATTTGTAGTGCGGTCTCATCGCATAATATGGCAGGGAAGTCATGGTAAATCTTACACTTAAACAGTCGGGTACAGTGGTTGAACAGGTCGGCTTAGTTTATTTTGTCGCCGTTGATGGTCGCAAAGTTTTCATTAAGGTCGGTGATTTTTTGCCCAGTGGTTTGACCTTGTATTCAGAAAAGTCGATTGATTTTGATGATGTTCACTTAGTGCTGGACTCGATTACTGCTCCCCTTTTTTTTATTGACGATAATGCCGCTGCAGGAGTATCTGCCGCCACTAGCACCAGCAATAGTAATGCAGGTCAATCCCTAACCAACGTACACAGTGATGCCTCTGCTCATGCCGAGCCGAGCAGTAGCGCTGGCTGGGGACTCGCAAAAGAAGCGACACAAAAAAGTAACGACGATGACAACTTAGAGTCAATTTTCGAGGAAGTTGAAAGTACAGCGCCAGCCGAAAATGAGCCCAAGGTTGAGCCTGAGCCGAGCCCAAGTGATAGTAATTCCGACGAGCCATTTGAGCCTACTGAGCCTACAGAACGCGCAGAGCCAGAACCTGTGATTGTTGTAAATCATGGGGTATCTTTGACTGCTGCGAGTATAACTCTTGACGAAGATAGCGAGACTACTGCACTTGGCGTTAAACTACCGATAGATCCCGAGGGTGACCCATTAACTCTTTTTATTAATAGTCTGCCATCAGCACTTGGCATGATAAAACTGGCTAATGGTGAGAGTGTAAAGGTTGGCGATCGTTTAACCGCCGAGCAATTTGATGGTTTAACCTTTACTGCTGCCGCGAATGTCCATGGTCAGGGACGGTTAGAATATAGTGTTTCAGATGGCACCAATAATCAAAGCAGTTATATAGACGTTAGTTTGCAATCGATAAATGATGTTCCAACTATTACGTTAAGTAACACATCGCCACTTGAAGAAACAGCCACTGTTATTGGCAACATTAGCGATCTAGATGGCAGTATTTTAAGCAGCACTGTTGATGCCCTCAATGGCATAGTCACCATTGAGGACAACGGTGATATTAGCTATACCTCAAACGTTAATTACAATGGTGACGATACGATTACCTTAGTGATTGTTGATGATGGTGGCGCTACTTTAAATCAGACGATTAATTTAACCGTTATAGCGGTAAATGATGCACCCATTATTACGGTGTTCGATACCGCGCCAGTGGAAGATGTCACGACTATTATTGGTAATATTAACGATATTGATGGCCCCCTTAATATTGGAGCCAGTAGTTATAGTGCGCTTAATGGCGCAGTGACGATAGAAGCCAATGGCGATATAACATATACCTCTAACGCCGATTATAGCGGTGTTGATACCATTACTTTGGCGATAGTTGATGACAGTGGTGCCACCTTAAATCAAACAATAAACCTAACGGTCGGCGCGGTTAACGACGCGCCAGTTGTCACCATTACGAACATCGCCCCCCTTGAAGATGCCACAACTATTATTGGTAATATTAGTGATATAGATGGCCTGCTCAATCTTGGAGCCAGTAGTTTTAGTGCGCTTAATGGCGCGGTAACAATAGAAGCCAATGGCGATATTAGCTATAGCTCAAACCTTAATTATAACGGTGTTGATACCATTACTTTGGCGATAGTTGATGACAGTGGTGCCACCTTAAATCAAACAATAAACCTAACGGTCGGCGCGGTTAACGACGCGCCAGTCGTCATCATTACGAACATCACCCCCCTTGAAGATGCCACAACTATTATTGGTAATATTAGTGATATTGATGGCACGCTCAATCTTGGAGCCAGTAGTTATAGTGCGCTTAATGGCGCAGTGACGATAGAAGCCAATGGCGATATAACATATACCTCTAACGCCGATTATAGCGGCGTTGATACCATCACACTGTCTATTGTTGATGTTGGCGGGGCTAGTGTTAGTGAAACGATTAATATCATGGTTGATCCGGTTAATGATGTACCGGTAATTACGGTAACTAATACACTGGTGGTAGAAGATGTGCCAACAGAGATTGGCGTAGTGAGTGATGCTGATGGCATCAGTGATTTAACCAGTGCCGGCGGCAGCGCAGTTAATGGCACGGTTACTATTGATGCACTTGGTAAAATTACTTACGTGAGCAATGCCAATTATCATGGCAACGACACTATTACGTTGACTGTTAAAGACGGCGATCAAACCGTGGTAAAAACCATTAATCTTACGGTGACTCCAGTTAACGATGTGCCGCTGATTACGGTAACTAATACACTGGTGGTAGAAGATGTACCAACAGAGATAGGCGTAGTGAGTGACGCCGATGGCATCAGTGATTTAACCAGTGCCAGCGGCAGCGCCGTTAATGGCACCGTGACTATCGACGCGGCTGGAAAAATCACTTATGTAACCAATGCCAATTATCATGGCAACGACATTATTACGTTAACGGTTAAAGACGGCGACGAAACCGTGGTTAAAACCATTAATCTCATGGTGAGTTCGGTTAATGATGCACCGGTACCAGCAATTCATAATGTTGTTTTTGACGAAGGCATTGGCCAAGTAGATTTAGTAATGCCAGCGGCAACCGATGCTGAAGGGGACATATTAACTTATAGCATCACTGGGCTACCTGACAGCCTAGGTAGCATAAAACTAAGTGATGGTCGCGTAGTTAATCTTGGTGATAACCTAACCGAGGCTGAGTTTACTGGGCTTACTTTCACTGCTACCGCCACTGGTAACGCAACATTAAACTACAACGTTGCCGATGGCACAGCATTAGCTGTTGCTGGCACCGTTAATGTCCAAGTTAATCCACTTAATTTTATTGAACAGGTATCTTTAGCGGCTAATGGCGATTTTGTAGTGTCAGGACTGGTCGATAAATTGGCCGCTTCATATAAGTTATTTATTACTGATGGTATTAGCACTCAAGTGGTTGACATTAATCCGGTGGACCGTTTATTTAGCACCAGTTTTACTCGATTGGGTAGCGGCGTTGGTGGACCATTTATTATCTATGTTAGTGGTGTTGATGGCTCTGATAATCCGGTAGGTATTGGTTCTAATAAAATTAACTATTACCTTGATGATAATGACATAACTGCACAATCTGCCAGTGATTTATCGATTGTCGACGGCTTTGCTAGCAATGACACTTTGTTCGGCGGATCAGGTAATGACTTGCTGTTAGCCGGAGCTGGCAATGACACCTTAAATAGCGGCGCCGGAGATGATGTGTTTTTGGTAGAAGCTGGCGGTGGTTTTGATGATTATACGGCGGGATTAGGTACCGACATTATATATGCCGTGGCAGATAATGTGGTCATTGGCATTAAGGAGCACTTTAAGTCAGATGACAGTGTCGAAACGATATCTGCCACATACAACGGTGTTACTTACCAAAATGTGACTATTGAAACCGACGGTGGCTGGAATACCTTAGATTTTAGCAACACTAAATTAGAGAATATTGTTGCGATAATTGGCGGTGATTCCCTTGATAAAATCACGGGTTCTACTGGCGACGATACTATTATCGGTGGTAAAGGCCGCGATACTTTAGCTGGTAATTCGGGTGATGATAATTTTTTGATCGGCTTGGGTGATGATTTCGATATTTTTGATGGTGGTTTAGGCACCAATAGTATTTATGCGACAGCGGATGGCACGGCGATAGGTTTTTATAGCTCATTTAATCCAGCTGACAATATCCAGACGATATCAGCGACTTATAATGGTACCAGTTATAGCAATGTCACTATTGCTGGTGGTGATGGTGACAATAATCTGGACTTTAGCGCAACGACCTTTATCGGCATTGATACTATTGATGCCGGAGCTGGCTATGACAAGGTTACCGGCACCACACAAGCCGATATTATTATTGGCGGTACTGACAGAGATACGTTATCAGGTGCTGGCGGCGATGATGTTTTTTTGGTTGGCTTAAGCGATGGTTTTGATGTGTTCGATGGTGGTTCAGGCACCAATAGTATTTATGCGACAGCGGATGGCACAACGATAGGATTTTATAGCTCTTTTAATTCAGCTGATAATATTCAAACTATATCAGCGACTTATAATGGCACCAGTTATAATAATGTCACTCTTGCTGGTAGTGATGGCTGGAATACGTTGGACTTTAGCGCCACGACCTTTATCGGCATTGATACCATTGATGCCGGAGCTGGCCATGACAATATTACCGGTTCAATAGGTGATGATATAATCAAAGGAGGCCTTGATAGGAACGTACTAAGAGGTAACGATGGTAATGATCGACTAATCGTAACAGATGACTCTGACAAAGATGATATTTGGGGCGATGCCGGGGTCGATACCGCTGTTTTTAGCGGTGCCTACAGTGACTATACACTAGATTTTTCAAACTCAGCTTATGTGGTGGTGACACAAGACGCGAGCACTGACGTTGTGGCTTGGGTGCATGACTCAACAGAGTTTATCGAATTTAACGATAAAACCATTGCGTTGACTCCCGTAATTACTGAGGTTCAAATTGGCACCGAGTCAGATTATGTCCTGTCGGGTATAGCCAAACTAAGCACCACTAATATTAAACTGTATATTCTAAATAGTGGTGGCACCGAAGTATTTGCTAGCGCCTTGGCTGATGCAACCATTGATGTTGATGGTAATTACACCATTAATTTTGACAAAATTAGCGGCTTTGGCACCGGTGAATTTAGTATTTATACCCAAGAAACTGATGGCTCAGGCAACCCCGTAGGTCGCGCTTCTACTAATATTAGCCATTACATTGGCACCTTTAATCCTGATACCTATACGGCGCCAGACAACATTACGCTAGTAGTTGGTAATAATGGCAATGACATCATTAATGGCAGTGCTTATAACGATATTCTTAGTGGGGATAGCAGTGTAGACAAGCTTTATGGCAATGGTGGTGATGATGTTCTTTTTGGTGGCAGCGGCCGCGACACCCTCGAAGGCGGATTGGGGGATGATACCTTCTTGGTTGATATCAACTCTAGCTACGACTATTTCAGAGGTGGTGACGGCTACGATCAAATTCTAGCGATCGAAAATAATAGCCAAATTGGTTTTCAATATACCGATACCGCACTGCAAAGTATTGAGCTTATTTCTGCCAATGGCTATAGCGGCGTCACTATAGAAGGGGATAGTTCAGACCAAAAACTAGATTTCACTAATGTGATTTTAGATGGCATTATCGCAATTAACGGTAACAATAATCGTGATCAAATCACCGGTTCGGCGGGCAATGATGTCATTAATGGCGGCAATGACGATGATACCTTAGTCGGCGGCGCAGGCGATGATACGTTTTTAGTGGATACTGGCGCTGGGTTTGACCGCATCGACGGTGGTCTTGGCATTGATCAAATATTAGCAACAGCAAATAATGTTGGCATTGGGTTTAATTACACCCAATCGGGTGGTCTGAGCGCGTTACAAAATGTCGAAATTATCTCGGCCAATGGTTTTTCTGGTGTGACAATTGAAGGCAATAATAACGATCAACTTTTAGATTTTAGTAACGTCACGTTAATAGGTATTACATCGATAAATGGCAATAACGGCCATGATAATATTACGGGTTCTGCCGGCGATGATGTTATTAGTGGCGGTATTTGGGGCAATGATCTACATGGTCATGATGGTGATGATCGTTTTATTATTACCGATGACTCATACAAAGACGATATTTGGGGCGATGCTGGGCTCGATACCGCTGTTTTTAGCGGTGCCTACAGTGACTATAGTTTAGATTTTTCAGATCCAAATTATGTTGTCGTAACCAATATTTCAAGCGGCAATATTTCTGCTTGGGTCCATAATTCGACCGAATTTTTAGCCTTTTCAGATACCACTATTTCGTTGACTCCCACTATTACCACACTCAGTGCTGGTAGCACTAAAGATATCAAAATTAGTGGCACCATGTTGCCAACAGTGATTCGACTTAATGCCTATATTTATGACAGTGTCGGCACAAAAATAGCGACTATTTTGAGTACCGAATTTAGTTATTTACTCGGCTCTTTTAGTGTTGAAATCGATAAATTAATTGGTGCAACCGATGTTAGTTCAATTGTTATCCAGCAAGTAGACATTAGTGATAACCCCATTGGCACGCCATCTCAAGCGATAGAATATTTTGTTGATAGCAGTGCTAATTATGTCGATTTTAGTAGCAATCAAGTCATGACGATTATCGATAGTTTAGATCGAGACGACATCCTCGTCGGCAGTAAGTATGACGACTTGGTGTTTAATGGCTCAAATAAAGACATCATTATGACCGGTCAGGGCAATGACACCGTGTTATTTAGTGTTGGTAGTACTTGGGATTTTAATACGATTTTTGGTGGCAGCCGCTGGCAGTTATCACCCGATAATGAGCTTAACAAGCTAGTTGCGACTATTGATGGCACTCGATTTGGTTTAGATGATTTTTATTTTGGTCCGCGCAATGGTATTGATGAAATCGACGGAAATGGTTATAGCGGAGTCTCTATTTATCGCGAAATATCAAATTTTTACCTAGATTTTAGTACGGTAACGTTAAATGATATTGCGCTAATAAAGCCAAATACGAGTTCAGCGTCATCAACCTTCGCGCTGATTGTCGGGTCAACGAATGACGACACTATTGAACTTAACCGACTGCTTTTCGCCAGTGCCGTGATGGGTAATGAGGGTAGCGATACCTTTATTGTCGATAAAAGTTCCTACATCAATGTCTATGGTGGTATGGGGCTTAATGATATTAATGATGGCGTGGCAGATCTCGACACACTAGTGCCGTTTGAAAATAGTCAAGGTATTAGCTTTCAATGGGATTTCTCAATCGCCAATGGCATTGAAACGATTGATGCTACCGGTTTTTCTGATATTGGGATTTATGGCTCTAACCATTTTAACGTACTCGATTTTAGAGGGGTGATCTTAACTAATATTGATTACATTCGTGGCGCGTCGGACAACCTGACTGGTGATAACATCATTGTTGGTTCGTATGCTGCCGATACCATTCGGCCAACTGGCTACAATGAAGATATTTTAGCAGGTAGTCTGGGTGCAGATACCTTTTTAGTCGCTGAAAATAGCCATAATACCTTCTTTGGTGGCGAAGGGTTAAATGACATTGAAGATTCGTTTAACGACACTATTGTTGCTGGCAGTGAGAATACAAAGATAGGCTTTGATTTAGATTTTACACCAGAGCATGGCATCGAATTTATTGATGGTCTAGCTTTTGGCGGGGTATTTATTGCAGGAGGCGGCAGTCATAATTTATTTGACTTTTCACAGACAACACTCACCAATATCCAATGGATTGAAGGCGGTGGCGGTCAAGACATTATCATCGGTGGTGCTAGTGACGATGTCATAATCGGTGGTAGTTCATCAGATAAACTCGCTGCTGGTCAGGGTAACGATACGCTGACTGGTGGTAATAGTTATGAGCAGTATATCTGGTTGGCTGGAGACCAAGGTACGGTGGCAACACCCGCCATCGATACCATTACTGACTTTTCGGTTAAGTTTGACAAACTTGATTTAAGTGATTTATTGGTGGGCCACAGCATGATTAATATCACCGATTATCTTAAGTTTGTCGATGGCACGACCAATCTAGAATTACATATCTCAATAGATGGCAACCTAGCCACCAATCAAATTCAACAAAAAATTGTGTTTGGAAATTATGCCAATATGGCGGCTGTAGTTGCAGATCCGCTATACAGCGGCACAGTCGCAGACAGTGTGTCATTATTGGCAAATTTAGTGGGCACGGGATATGGCAAAATAATTATCGACAGTGGCATGAGTTATGATGTGCTCAGTAACCGCTTCTTTGATGGCACTGATGATACTGACAATATTATTGATACAGCAAGCATAAGTAGCGCAGCGATTTATGGCTATGGCGGTGATGATATTTTTGAGATCAGCGCAACCACTGGTACCAAAAGATATTATGGTGATCATGATGTTAATTTTGACCGTTCGCAAGATGACCAGTTTGATCAAATCAAAGCGGTTGAGTCTAATATTGACATTAGATTAGGCGCGTTTTTCTCAAGTATTCATGGCATCGAAGAAATAACGGCAATAGGACAAGATAACGTAACTATTGGCACTGACTCTAATGGTAGCAGTTCGCATATTTGGGATTTCTCTGACGTTACGTTAACCAATATTTCTGTTATCTACGGCAGTGCTAAAACCGATCGTATTACCGGCTCTGTCGGTGATGATACCATTGAGGGCGGCAATGGTTTGTGGGGCAGTGAACCTGATATTTTAGCGGGCCATGACGGCAATGATACCTTTTTGGTTGGGGTGAATGATGGTTATGGGGTTTTTTATGGCGGCAATGGCTTGTTGGATAGCCGAGACACATTCTATGACCAAATAGTTGCCATACAAGCTAATACGGCCATTGGCCTTTATGGTCATTTCTCAGATGGCAACGGTATTGAAGAAATCAGCGCGGGCAATGATTTAAGTGGCAATGCATGGACAAACGTCACGATTGAAGGGGGGACAAAAACCGAGTATTTGGATTTCTCCACAGTCAAATTAACCGATATCAGTGCGATAAACGCCAATGATCATAATGATTTTGTTATTGGCTCGACTGGTGATGACACCATTAATGGCGGCAATGGTCATGATGATTTACTTGGCCATGATGGCGATGACACTATTAATGGTGATGCCGACAATGACACGCTCCAAGGTAATGCTGGCAATGACACCTTAGCGGGTGGCGTTGGGGACGATACGCTTTACGGCGATAGTGGCAATGACATTTTAACGGGCGGTGTTGGCAATGATTTATTTATTTGGGGTAAAGGGGATGCTGGCTTTGAGAGCATGCCTGAAATAGATCATATTAGTGATTTTGAAATAGCTGATACTCTAGATTTAAGTGGTTTGCTGCTTGGCGAAACCAATACCAATATTAATAATTATCTGTCTTTTAGTCTCGAAGATAGTCATTTAGTGATGAACGTTGTAAGTGATGGTGTGCTGGGGCATCAGGCTGATTTACAAATCCACTTTGACAATTATAGCGACCAGAATGCTCTATTTGCGGCATTGCCAGGCAGTAATATTGACTTGCTAGCTGACCTACTGATTAGTAATTTAGTGATTGATACATAAACAATATTACGATACCTTGGATTAATACTAGAATGAACTTTTATTGATTTTTGAATAAATTTCTTGAATAAGATTTTGAATGAGTTCTTGGATAAGTTAGCCATGAAGGAATAATGGCTTTTTTTGCAGTACAAGGAGCAGTAGATGCACCCCCCTGAGCATGCTGAACAAGGAAGTAATCAGGCTGTTGACAGTCACGTAGTTGATAGTTATTTATCCGCCATTTTTTATGTGTGCAATCATTACAATATCTCAATATCCCCGACCCAACTTAGTGATGGTTTAGCCACAAATGAGGGCCAACTAACCCTAGCGAGCATCGAGACCTGTGCTAAACGTGCGCGGCTACAATGCCAGTTTGCTACTTTTTCAATCCGTAAATTGCCGCGACAATTGTTGCCAATTATTGTGGTTGATGATAACAATGTCGCACTGGTCGTTACCTCACTCGATTTGGCAACTAATAAAATCACCGTGGTAATAGCTGGGCAGCAAGAGCAATCGTTTGAGCTCGACCAATTGCCGTTTTCCCTGTCGGGGCAAGTTATCTTACTCAAACCTGAGTTAGCTTTTGATGCTAGAACCGAAAATGTCTTGGCTGATCCTGATCAACACTGGTTTATGGCTGCGCTGGTAAAAAATCGCACTATTTACCGCGATGTCTTTATCGCCAGTTGTTTAATCAACTTGTTTGCATTGGCGTCGCCGCTCTTTGTGATGAACGTCTATGACAAGGTCGTGCCCAATTTGGCGATGGACTCATTGTGGGTACTAACTGCAGGTATTTCGCTGGTGTTTTTGTTCGATTTAATGCTGCGCCAGTTACGCAGTTATTTTGTCGATGTCGCGGGCAAAAAAATTGACCTTGAATTAGCGTCGTTAATTTATAGTCGAGTATTAGGCATTAAGCATCAGCAACGGCCCGACTCGGTCGGTGCCTTTGTTAACCAAATCCAGTCTTTTGAGTCAGTACGCGACTTTGTTACCTCTGCCACGTTAACCACTTTAATCGATATTCCTTTTGCAGTGATGTTCTTAGCAATAATCTGGCTTATTGGCGGCCCGGTTGTTTATGTGCCTTTAGCGATTATTGGTGTGTTATCTATTTACGCTTGGTGGTTGCAAAAACCACTGTTGCAGGCGATCCGCCAATCGAGCATGCTCGCGGGAAAAAAGCAGGCATTGTTGGTAGAATCCTTAGTTGGCCTCGAACATATCAAACTAGCCGGTGCCAATAGTCATTATCAAAGCCAATACGAACAAACCGTTGCCTACATCAGTTATTGGGATGTGAAAATGCGAAAGTTAATGAGCTCGGTATCGAGTTTGGCGGCCTACTTGCAACAAATGGCGGTGGTCTTGGTGGTGGTGGCTGGTGTCTATTTGGTCTCGCAGGGGGTGTTAACCATGGGCGGGATTATTGCAGGGGTTATGCTAACCAGTCGTGCGATTAATCCATTTTCTCAGTTGTCTATTCTATCGACTCGTTATAATCAGGCTAAAGCCGCGTTGTTATTGTTAGAGTCTGTCGTTAGTGCTGAACAAGAACAAGATTTTACACAGCCTAAGATCAATCCCCAGCATTGGCTTGGCAAGATCCAGCTGGTTGATGTCAGCTTTAACTATAAGGACAGCGACATTACACGGTTGTCTAAGCTTAATTTGACTATACAGCCCGGCGAAAAAGTTGGAATAATTGGTCGAGTCGGCGCTGGCAAAACAACCTTACATCATTTGCTCGCGTCGTTATATCAGCCAAGCAGTGGCACGTTGTTAATCGACAACTTTCACAGTCAGCAATTAGAGCTAAGCGCCATTCGCCGACAATTTGGTTGTGTTAATCAAGACAACTTTTTAATTTTTGGCACCATTAGAGACAATATTACCTTGGGGGTCGCGCAAGTTGATGAGGTGTTGTTGCAACGTGCGGTGCAAATGTCTGGGGTAGCGAGCTTCACCCAAGATCAACCTAACGGGCTTGAACGCCAAGTTGGTGAACGCGGGCAGTTTTTATCGGGCGGCCAACGCCAAGCCATTGTAATTGCCAGAGCATTATTGCTGGCGCCCAAAGTGTTATTGCTCGATGAACCAACCTCAGCGATGGATAACCGCAGTGAACTCGATCTGATTAATCAATTAAAACAACTGCCCGCTGAAACAACTTTAATTATTACGACCCATAAAAACTCAATGTTAGCGCTGGTGGACCGTTTAATAGTGCTTGAAAATGGGGTGATTGTTGCAGATGGGCCTAAAACGCAAGTATTAACGGCGTTAAACGGTGGCACCATCAAGGTTGCGGAGACAGCGGATGCGTAAAGATTTTGATTCTAATGATTCGCTATTAATTGACCGAGCCAGTGCGGCGGTGTTGATTGCAACACCGCGCAGTTCGCGGATCTTATTATGGCTGGTGGCCTTATTTGTGATTGCAGCAATAATCTGGGCAAGTTTAACCAGCTTAGATCAGGTTACGGTGGCGCAAGGGCGCGTGATCCCGTCTAGTCATATTCAAACAATCCAACACTTGGAAGGCGGCATATTAAAAAAACTCTTGGTTGCAGAAGGCGATATCGTAACCGCGGGTCAAGCATTATTAACCTTAGATCAAACGCGATTTCAGGCCGAATTGTCACAGTACCAGCAAGAGTCAGCATCGCTGTTGCTTGCCAGTGCCCGGATTAAGGCGCAAATTGCTTGGTTAACGCAATACGTCAAAGGAATAAATACCAAACCTGTCATGGCGCAGTTACCTGAAATTGATCCGTTATTGGTCCAAATGCAGCAGCTATTATATCGCCAGCAGCAAGATTTGACGGCTCAGATTCTGACCATTAAAACGCAGGTCGACGGTTTTAATAGCCAAATTGAACAAAAGGCCCAAGACATCGTTGAGCTTGAAACACGAATTGCTCATTTAAAAAGTAATTACCAGCTTGGGCGCGAAGAGTATGTGCTTACCGCACCTTTAGTTGCTCAGGGGGCGATTTCAAAAGTAGAGTTAATCAAACTTAAACGACAGGTCTTGAGTTTTCAACAAGAGTTGGAATCAGGTCAATTACAGTTACCAAAAAGCAATAGCGCGTTACTTGAAGCAAAAATAAAACGAGAGGCATTTATTGCTAAGCAGCTGAGTGATTTTAGCACTGAGATCTCACAAAAAGATAACGCCTATTTTCAGAGTAAGCAATCAATCGTTAGTCTGGCCGACAGGCTAGAGCGCAGCACTGTTTACGCCTCTATTGCGGGCACGGTCAAAACAATTCATATCACGACCCAAGGTGGCATCATTATGCCTGGCATGGATTTAATCGAGATTGTGCCTGGCGAAGATAATTTATTAATTGAAGCTTTTGTGTCACCACGCGATATCGGTTTTTTGCAACCCGGCCTAACAGCCGTGATCCGTTTTAGTGCTTTTGACTTTGCTATTTATGGCTCACTACAAGGCACTTTAGAACAAATTAGTGCAGACACTACCGCAGATCAGCAAGGCAATCATCGTTATAAAGTCAAAGTTCGCACCACCAGAAATTTTTTAGGGACTAGTGATCAGCCAATGCACATTATCCCCGGCATGGCGGCGACCGTTGATTTGATCACCGGAAAAAAAACCATCTTAAATTATTTACTTAAACCAATAATTCGAGCCAAACAACAGGCATTACGAGAACGATAGGAAGTTATAATGGACTATAAATTATTATCATATGGCATAACATTAGGCGTGATGTGGGGTAGTATCTCCTCTGTTAATAGCCAAACGCTTGAGCAAGCAGTTGCACAGTCTTTGCAGGCTAATCCATCGATTAGTATTCATATTAATCGCTACCATGGCGCAGTTGCAGCAAAGGAAGAAGTACAAAGTGGTTATTTGCCAAGCATAGATCTAAATGCCGGATATGGGCGAGAGCGCACCGACAGTCCAGCAACCCGAGGTTTTACAAATAGCGCACCACGTGATTTTAATCGCGGCACTGCTGCTATTTCGATTAAACAAATGTTATTTGATGGCTTTGAGGTTAGTTACAATGTTGCTCAAAAAGAAAGTGAGCGTTTGGTTCAGCAGTATGAGCTGTATCTTAAAGCACAGGACTTAGCGTTGGAAGTGAGCTCAATTTATCTTGATACCATTAAAAATCAGCAAATTGTTACTTTGTCACAGGAAAATATTAGCCAACATCAAAAAATATATAAAAAAATTGCGTTACGGGTTAAACAAGGGGTCGGCTCACAGGCTGACTTAAATCAAATTCGTGGCCGACTATCTCGGGCTCAAGTTAGTTTAGTCGGTGCTGAGCATAATTTTAATAATGCCAGTGCCCGCTATTTATCGGCAATTAATTCTGCGGTGGCCGAGTTAATTGTGCCCAAGGCAGACCAAGAAAAATTAGCCCAAACGCTTGGTCAACTGACTAACTCGGCCAAGCAGTTTCATCCTAAATTGATGGTTGCTAGACACAATGTTGATGCTAAAAAGCGTAACCTTAATGGCTTGGCCAGTAACTATTACCCTAAGTTATCTTTAGAACTTAATGCCGGATTTAATAATAATTTAGATGGCACCGAAGGTTATAGCAATGATGCGATGGCGATGGTTAAACTCGATTATAATTTATTTAGTGGTGGGCGTGACAAGGCACGACAACGACGTGGCGCTTATCAGTGGAATGAGGCAAAAGACAATTACAACAATGAAGTGAGATTATTGACTGAAAAAGGTCATTTAGCGTTAAACTCGCTGCAATCGTTGCAAACGCAGTTAAGCTTTTTGGCCAGTCATGTCAAAGCCAGTGAATTAGCACATCGTGCATACCAACAGCAATATGACATTAACAAACGTACACTACTCGATTTGCTCGACAGCAGTAACGAATTATTCCAAGCCCGTAAATCTTATATAAATACCGAGTTTAATCAGCTTTATGCACAGTATCGGGTGTTAGCGAATATGGGAGTGCTGCTTGATAGTTTACGAGTTAATCAGCCCGCTTTATGATAGCTCGAATTGGCAAATTATCGATGTCTGCCTGCGTGCTGATGTTGATTAGCGGCTGTTATGCTGTATTTTGTGGATTTTCAGCCAATGCTGCCGCTAATGAATTAGCCGATGATGACCGCGATGGCGTGATTAATGTACGAGATCGTTGCCCAGCGACACCTGCAGCCTTGCAAGTAAACAGTGTTGGTTGTGAACAGTTAGCTTTTAACGTTGAAAAAATATTACTTAATATTCCTTTTAAACATGGCTCTGCTTATATTCACCCACGATATCATGTCACGATTAAAGCGGTTGCTGATCAACTTAAGCAATACCCTTATGCAAAACTGACCCTAGAGGGCCACGCCAGTGCCAAAGGCAGCAAGGGGGTTAATCAGGCGATGTCGATGGAGCGGGCCAAACGAGTGGCAGGGGTGTTGATTGATAAATATGTCATAGCCGCGACAAGGATCAAGGTCAAAGTTGCACTTGTTCAATCAAATACAACGCAAGACCACAAAGATGAGAGCAGCGGCCGTCAGGTGGTGGCTTATATCAAGCGACATAAGTTAGCTAGCCATTTAGATTATTTAAATTAATAACTACAACATAGCCAATTACATCGGCTATGTCGTAGTTAACTGTGTCTGTAAGTTAGGTTCAGTAGTCTTTATGATGTGCTTTATGTATTTTATCACTCTTAAGCCTGGACGCAGGCACACCAGTTACTTTCTTTGCGTCGCCAAAGAAAGTAACCAAAGAAAAGCGACCCGCGGCTTAGTTGCTGATATTCAATCGAATAACCGTATTAACGGAACCGCTTTTAATGCGCGTCCTTGCGCGAAAAGCTAAAAAATCGTCCCTGATTTTTTCTCCTAACGGTTATCCAATTGAATGCAACTAAAACGGGGAGCACAACCAATCACAACGCGCGGTTAGAGCTAACTTATTGTATTTAAATGTAAGGCAAAACTAGACACAGTTAACGGGAACATAGCCAATTACATCGGCTATTTATTCATAACTTAATGGATCACTAAGCGAATTTTCGGCAAAGGCTTCAAGGCGTTCGACACAAGAACCACAAACACCACAGGCTTTTTCGCGGCCATTATAACAAGTCCAAGACTTACCATAATCAAGCCCCATACGTAGGCCGTCGGCTAAGATTTCTATTTTATTATTGGCAATGTAAGGCGACACAATATCAACGGGTTCATAATTGGCAATTTGCGATACTTCATTCATTTTGTGAACAAACTCGGGGCGACAGTCAGGATAGATTGCGTGATCGCCACTGTGCGCGCCGTAATATACTGCATTTGCTTCAATCGACACTGCATAAGCAATCGCCATAGACAACAATACCATGTTGCGATTTGGCACTACGGTTGATTTCATGCTGTCTTCTTCATAATGGCCTTGTGGAATATCAAGGTCACTATCAACGGTTAACGACGACCCCGTCATTAATTGACTAATCGCGCTAATATCAACGACCTTGTGTGGAACATTAAGCTCTTTGCACACCCGAGCCGCATATTCAATTTCTTTGCTGTGGCGTTGGCCATAGTTGAAAGTTAACGGGTAGACATCTTTACCTTGTTCAATTGCTTTGTGAAGTACAGTAAATGAGTCCATTCCACCAGAATAGATAACGACGACTTTTTGTTTCATGTTGCTTGTCCAACGGCTATATACGTATAATACGCGCCAGTTTACGCGAACTTTAAGCAAATGAGTATGACCCAGCTACCACTTAATGAAATTTTTGAATCAATTCAAGGCGAAGGCTCTTTCACCGGCGCACCCTCAATTTTTGTCCGACTGCAAGGTTGCCCTGTCGGCTGTGCGTGGTGCGATACTAAACACAGTTGGTATTTAAAGCCCGAAGATAAAACGACCTTTGAACTGGTGGTTGCCAAAGGTGGCGATGGCGATAGTTGGTGTGATGTTAATATTGATGTATTAGTGACGCATTTATTAACCTATCAAGCCCGTCATATTGTGTTAACAGGTGGCGAGCCTTGTCTGTACGACTTGGTTGAATTGACCACTAAACTTCTCGACAATGGTTTTAGTTGTCAGATAGAAACATCTGGCACTTTTGAGATAAAAGTCAATGGTGCTTGCCATGTCACGGTGTCGCCTAAAATTGCCATGAAAGGCGGTTACAAAATTTTAGACAGTGCGCTTATCCGTGCCAACGAAATTAAACATCCGGTGGCAATGCAACGACATATTGATGAATTAGATCAGCTGCTGGCCCGTTTAACACCTGAGCAGCTGAGCAACAAGAAAGTTTACCTACAACCAATTAGCCAACAAAATCGTGCCACAAAATTGGCGATTGATACTTGCATAGCTCGCAACTGGTGGCTGTCGATTCAAACGCACAAGTACCTTGATATTCAATAACAGGATATTGAGTGACAGAGTATTTAGATAATTAATCTAAACATCGTAAGGCACCGCAGATGACACTGACTGAGCTAACACCTAACCACTTAGTTGAATTGATGAGCTGGTTCGACAGCCAGCAACAAATAACCGATTGGGCTGGGCCTGATTTTAGTTACCCCTTTGATCAAGACAGCTTTGTTAGAGATCTTGAGTTGGGGATCAACCAATCTTTTGTGTTATTAGCTAGTGATTCAACTATGGTGGCTTTTGGTCAATACAGCCAAAAATTAGATAAATGTCATTTAGCGCGGTTAGTGGTTAAGCCTTGTGCGCGGGGCAAAGGTATTGTGGGACAACTGGTTACGTTGTTATCCACGGCAGGGCTTACTGCTTTGGCTGTAATATACCCGTGCCACTTGAAAATGCAGGTTTCAGAGCTTGGGTAGGATGCGAGTACAAGGCATGATTTTTAATTCATGGTTATTCCCTGATTATGAATCATAACGCGGTAATCGTTTTCTACCCAAACTCCCGTAGGGCAAGGCGATAAGCGACCAACTGCGTTGTTATAATATATTTATTTAGAACGACTAAACTGCATATATTATGCCTAGCATTTGGCACGCTTCTCGACTTGCTGAAATCACGCATTTCCAGGTAGCACGGGTATAATAGTAATGTCATGCAATGCTCGTTATTTGTGATGGCCCATAATGCTCGGGCCATCAGCGCCTATCAGGCAGCTGGATTTTATGTGGTGCCTTACCCACAAACTTTACCAAGTAGCCAGTGTCTTTATTTAGTGAAGGATTAAATCTAGCTAACTAACAAAAGGCAAAGGGTTAAGGGCTAATCTATTTCAGACCACTCTACTTCAAACCATTGGCCAGTAGTCCAAAATAGCTCAAGCTGGTCAAGATAAGGTTCAACGTTAATATTGTGCATCTCTCGCCAGCTTTCATTGTAATAGCTGTGTAAATAACGTGAGCCATCATCACAAATCAAGGTCACAATAGAGCCACTTTGCTGTTGTTGCTGCATTTGTCTGAGCACTTTGATAACACCATAAAAATTTGTTCCGGTTGAACCACCACATTTTCGGCCTAATATTTTCTCTAGAAATAATACCGCAGCAACAGAAGCAGCATCGGGTACCTTTTGCATCGTATCGATAACACTTGGCATAAACGACGGCTCAACTTGTGGCCGGCCGATACCTTCTATTTTTGAACTCGATATTGCAGTAATACTTCGGTCGCGCTTGATATAACCATCGTAATAAACAGAATGCTCAGGGTCGACGACATGCAACATTGTCGCTAGTTTGTTATAGCGAATGTACCGACCAATAGTCGCGCTAGTACCACCTGTACCAGCACCCATCACAACCCAGCTCGGCTCTGGGTATTGCTCTTTAGCGAGCTGTTCAAAGATACTCTCGGCGATGTTATTATTACTGCGCCAATCGGTTGCGCGTTCGGCAAAGGTAAATTGGTCCATAAAATGACCATTTGTTTCGCGGGCTAAGCGATGAGACTCTTGATAGAGCATGCTTGGATCATCAATTAGGTGACATTGACCGCCATAGAATTTGATTTTTTTGATCTTCTCTTCCGAAGTACTTGCAGGCATTACCGCGATAAATGGCAAGCCAAGTAAACGGGCAAAGTAGGCTTCAGATACAGCGGTACTGCCAGAAGAGGCTTCGATGATGGTGGTATTTTCAGTGATCCAGCCATTACACAAGCCATACAAAAATAACGAACGTGCAAGACGATGTTTTAAGCTACCGGTTGGGTGAGTGGATTCGTCTTTAAAATACAGATCAATGTTAGTAAAGGCTGGGATATCAAGTTTTAGCAAGTGGGTATCGGCACTGCGCTGAAAGTCTGATTCTATTTTTGTTATGGCTTGATTTACCCAGGCTCGTGTCATACTGTGCTCCAAATTATACTTAAAATTACTGATATTTAATTTTTATTTCAAAAAGATATAACAAAATATGAATAACAAACAAGAATTAATTGAACTAGCTAATGCCAGAATGCCTTTTGGAAAACATCAAGGGCAGTTGTTATTTACCATGCCAGAGCGTTATTTATTGTGGCTTAAAGCGCAAGAAATTGTCCAAGGTAAGTTAGGGCGGCAGCTAGAACAAATTTGTGAGATTAAACTAAACGGCTTAGAGACAATACTCAAGCCGTTAGTACGTTCTAAATAACATGAGCGTTAACGGGCATGCTTACGGACAACTTCGTCGTATTCACGTTTTATTTTACTATAACGTTTGGCGTGGGCACTGGTCAAACGCACGCCATTGAGTAAGCGCAAGGTCTCTTTGGTTTGCGGCAAAATGGGTTTTATATACTTTTTATGGTCTTGCATCAACCGGGTTTGAACTTGGAATAAGTTTAATGCAGCACCAGAGTTTACCGGCGATAAAATAATGGCTTGTTCAAATAATTCTAGCGCATCAAGGTTGTTATTTTTGGTGTAAGCATCGATACCAGCTTTGGTGATTTTATTAAACTCACGGTGACGTGTCGCGCTGTCTTCGTTGTTGAGTTTGTCCTTAATCGTTTTGGCAACACTTGAATCTTTGTTGAGTTGAGAGGAAAATTTCCTTGCCAAATCTATTTCATCGATATGGATTAATGTAATGCAGGTATCAGGTACCAGCTCATCAGGTAATTCCCACTGATCGTTTTCATCACAAAAAGCGTGAATAGCTTCCATAATGGTTTTCTTTGCTTTGAGCTTTTCACCTTTGGCCGCTTGTAATTGCGCCTGAATAACTCCCTCAAAACTGCTATACGGATAAGGTAAATTACGTCCTTCTTCCGTTTTTGCACGTTGCAGGGTATTGTTTAGCTCGCTTTGCAATTTATTAATTTCATTTTTTTCTTCCGAATGCTCAACGACTGTAATTATACTTCTGACATAATTAGATAAATTCTCCGTGCCAGCGTGTACAGAGCGACGGCTAAGTTTAAGCAACTTACCATAGCTGTCTTTGATTAACCCAAAGTCATTATTTGTCGTGGCGACATCAATCATTTGTTGATGGCGTTTCATTGAAAGTGGCGAAATGTCGATGCTGCGTTGCAAGGTAGTTTGTGCTTGGGGGCTATTTCCAGCAGCTAGCTGCACTTGGGACAGTAAATCAATAGCTTCAACGTTGGTTGATTGTTTGGCCAGTATTGCTGTTAATATTTGTTGTGCTTCATCGTATCGTTTAAATCCGAGATGAACGCGGGCCATGTTGATCTTTGCCCATTGTAAATCACGTTCTTTAAGCACAGTATTTAAAATAACTTCTGCTTCGTCATATTGCCCTTCATGGCACATAAAGCCAGTCATCATTTCTAAACAAAATGCACTATAACGATTCTTAGCTTTAATCAATGCTTTACAAGCAGCAATAGCGAGACCGTAATCACCTTTTTGCAAGCAATTGTAAATAGGTGCCATTGCATGACGTTTTGCCCAGGCCTTTTGTAGCCGATTATCGAGTAAACGCTGCGAAAATGGCTTAATAATGTAATCATCTGGCTGCATTTCCATTGTGCCTAAAACAGCGGCTCGACTGGTTTCGCCTGAAATTATGATAAATAAAGCATCGGGTTTTATTAATTTAAGTGTGCGGATTTCTTCAAGCAACTGACGGCCATTTTTATTGGCCCCTAAGTTATATTCAACCAACAACACATTAAAGGTTTCATTTCGACACATGCGAACAGCCGCTTCACCGGTTTCGGCAAATTGCATTTTTTTGACGCCGAAATTAGTCAAAATCCCTTTCATCATCATGTGAAATGGACGTTGAGGGTCGACTAATAATATTTTAAGCTGGTCGTACGGAATTTTATCCATCAATAATCATAGGTTTCGATAGCTGATAACTTTATAAAACTTAACATATCGTTGAGATTTATAAAGGAATTTAGCAATATTTTACTGATAAAGATTATTATTTACATTGCAAGTTGGGCTAACGTTACCGCAATGGCTAAGATTGCTGGCACCTAAAACAACTAACGACCAACAAACACGAACTAAATTACTATTACTTTAGCTAAAGTAAGCTACATTAGTAAGCTGTTGCCAGTACAGGTGACGATGCTGGTTAGTGAATTAAAAGTAGTATAAACCCAAGGATGACCATGACAATTATTATCACGATTATGATCACAATTTTTTGCCTGTCGCTTGCCATTATTTTCTATTTTATGTTGTCTTTTATCTTTCATTCAAAGATTACGGAACACAAGGTCCTGCAAGATACGGATTATATAATTGCTACACCAGACATCGAAGTGAAGGAAATTTTTCGGGCTAAAGCACCTTATTTTTACCCCTGCGCAGAGAACTACGGACAAATGTCACCAGTTAGTGATTTAGCCTTTTCTGAGAAAATACTAATTACGCCAACTAATCAAATAATACGCGACGAGTCGCGTATTTTTGACGATGATCCCGCCCGTGATGCACTAATGCTTGAATTACCAAATGGTGAGATTTTAATCTTTATTAAACAGCAATTGTATCAAAGCGATGGTAAGCGTATTGGTTCGTTAATGCATTCTTTTACGGGCTCGGCACTAGGAGAGGTTAAATATGTCAATGTTATTAATCAAACTACCTTAATATTAACCGCTAGTGCCAGCGAACCTGACAGTTATGAAACATTATTATTTCAATTTGATTTAACCAATTTCTCATTAATCGCGATCTTAAAGCAGGCGAACTTTTGCCCAGCTAATACGCGACACCCAGCTAAAACAATCACCCCGGCAGGTTTCGATGGCGTGTTATTTGTTGGCTACTGTGGTAATCGCTCTTATGCCTTTGGTGGTGATTCTTCAAGACCAAAACAGAGTGTCTTAAGGTTATATTCTAAGTTTTACCCGCTGGGTATTGAACTGATTCAATTGTCATTGAATGCCGGCATCATTGTTGAAGTGACGTTTGCCGACGGTATATTAACCATAATTGGTGATCCAAGCAGACCAACGCAGATTGATAATTACCAACGCGATGCCCGTTACTGGCAGCTAGACATTTCGTCAGTGTTGTGAACACGGTAGTCACTTTTTAGGCAAATACACACACACAGATGCAATAGTAAGCTAAAAGTATGAGGGTTGTACTGTCTAATAATGCTAGGGGAGGATTGCTAAACACACGCTAGAAATTACCATATAACGTATATTTAATTTTAACCGAAGGGAATCGATAAAATGAAGCAACGTATCATTACGCTTGTATTATTTGGTCAGCTATTAGGTACTAGTGCCTACGCTGCGCAGTCAGGTAAAATATTTAATAGCTTTGACGCACAATATCAAGCCAGAGTCATTATTTCTCCAGCCGAAAAATCACAGCAATATTATATAAATTATCGTGGTTTTGAACACCATTACGATAATCAAACCTTGCTGTATAAAAAAGTTAAAAACGATCTTGGTGATGGCTTTAATTACCAGCTGATCGGCCTGCCTATTACCAATGTCCGCAATAACAAACATAAAACATTAATTTTTGGCACCGTAGTCTCATATTCAGAGGTTTTTCTTGATAACGATAGCGTGACTCGCATTGCCTATGTTGGCGACGCTGACATAGTTCAACAGCGACGGGTGAAAGCACAATACCAAGAGCGACAGTTGAAAGTTGTTAGCAAAGTGGCAGCTTCGAAGATGATCAAGCAGGCAAAAAGTCAATTTGAACAGAGCTGTCAAACTGCTATCTCAGTGAATGTTAACTGGAGCGATTTTAAGCAACAAGGTTTAAAAACGACCCCAGCCAAGTTAGCCGCATATTTGACAGCCTTGGAAAAAGTTTGTCAGCTAGATGCTGATTATCTTGAAGCCGTTCAAGAAATAAAACAGATTAAACTTTCTGTGTCTAGCAATATTGAGCAGCATAAGGTGGAACTAGACGATGGTACCTTGTCTATTGCCATTGGCGATCAATTGGCCAATTTACCAGAAATTAGTTACAAAGCCATTTATGACTCATTTTAATATTTAATAGCAATTTAAAATACAAACCTCAAGTTACCAATCAATGGAAGGATACAACATGAAAAAGCAATTAATTATTGGTGTGATAGCTACACTTTTAACGACATCAGCGTTTGCTGGTGTCAAAGAGAAAAAAGCAATGCGCGCCGCTGACGAAAGCATTGCCCAACAGTTAGAAAAAGTTCAAGCGAGCTGTGGTAACCCCGAGTTGGCTATTGCTTTTGCATGGGACGATTATAAAGCAATGATGAAAGCGAACACAGATACCATCAAAAAAGAGCGTTATAAGAAGCAGTGGGTTATTTCTCATGCCGGTGAGCGTGCAGTAGCTTCATTAGAAGCGATGACCAAAATTTGTCAAGATGATGTCGATTACAAAGAAGAAATTGCGAGTATCACTAGCATCATGATTAAGCCAAAAGCCGACTTAAAAGATTATGACAGTGAGTTCAATTTAGACGACACAACCATTAATGTAACCTTCGGTCACTTAATGACTCGCAGATCATCAGATTTTGTTAAGCCGATTAAAGAATTATTCTAGAATATCAAAAATATCGGCGCTTACTGCAAGCGTCGGTGATGCCAATTATAACAAGTCATGAGTTTGAAACTGATTGTAGTGATTGATTATCAAATGTTGATATATATTAACTTGATGGCTATAGATTGATTTAATACAGGTAAGAAATAAGAATAGACTTGAGTGGTGGAGGGAGGTGGATTCGAACCACCGAAGGCTGAGCCGTCAGATTTACAGTCTGATCCCTTTGGCCACTCGGGAACCCCTCCATCTCAAGTGCGGCGAATAATAGAGG
>Ga0209292_1000363_pt1 | contig 61317 bp, 55 predicted proteins | sample GOMGulsemesocosm_2_FD_184634 | JGI IMG/M metagenome (GOLD analysis project Ga0209292, IMG submission 184634) | Methane-oxidizing microbial communities from mesocosms in the Gulf of Mexico - GOM9C Gulf of Mexico (SPAdes) (version 2) | ecosystem: Environmental > Aquatic > Marine > Cold seeps... | reverse complement strand
AATTAAATATGACACTACATATTTCAATGAAGATTAAAGATGGATGGGCTGTACTCCCTAAGCGTTGGGTTGTTGAGCGTACATTTTCTTGGTTAAATAATTTTCGACGACTCGCTAAAGACTTTGAAATTTTACCTGCAACTGCCGAAAATATGATAAGAATTGCCATGATAAAATTAACGGTTGCAAAGTGTTTTTAAAGTTTAACCAAACAGCTTCTTAGAGAGCAATGTACTATTCTTACTTAAAGCAAGAACACCATCAGCAACTCCCTTACCGAAATTATTTTCTATGTCACTATATTTTGTATCAGTATCCTCTATTGAATCATGCAATAAAGCACATAAGACAAGTAAATCAGGGGATTCTATCCTATCATCTTGGGAAATAGCCGCCATTGCCTCCATAGAAACCAAGCCTATATGATTTATATAGGGAATCTCTCCTCCAGGAACATACTGACCTTGATGTATTGAAGATACGTAATTCCACGCTTTTAAATAGTTTTCTTGATTCCAACAAAGCATTTTTATTATTCCTTCTTATGTTTTTCGTAACAGCGGAGGATGGATTGCAAAAAAAACAGCAGTACAACCTCTACGCAGCTATCATTAAACCTGTCTATTATGGCAATTGGTGCTTATTCAACGCCAACCATTGCAAGGCAATAATGGGGATAGCGGATTCTACGCGCCCATCTAATAATAATTGGTAAGCTTCTGCAAAACTCACTGTTTTTACTAAAATATCCTCATGCTCATCCACTAAACCGTGTAAGCCACCGATATTACTAGCATCAATCCGCCCATAAAATAAGCTGATTTTTTCCGACGCACCACCAGGTGAGGTATAAAATTCATTAATAAAGTGCATTTCTTGAACGATACAGCCCGCTTCTTCTTCGGACTCTCGATAGGCGACTTGCTCGGCGGTTTCGCCTTTATCAATAATGCCTGCAACAATTTCCAGCATCCATGCGCTTTCAGGTTCATCAATCGCCCCTAAACGAAACTGCTCAATAATCACCACCTTATCTAAATCGGGGTCATATAATAAAACAGCAACACATTTACCTCGCTCAAATAGCTCTCGTGTTAGTAGTTCACTCCAGCCACCCGCAAATAAAGTATGTTGTACCTGATATTCATTTAAACGAAAAAATCCCGAATGTTTCTCGGTTTTCTGAATAATTTTAAATTCTTTTTTCATCTCTTTAACCCGTAATGATTGTAATTTCATGTAAATAACACCATTATAATTCTAACCACCCCTCATAATGGAGTACAAATGATGATGCGAATTTTTCTTTTTTTAGCGACAAATATTGCGATTATGATCGTGATTAGTATTATCTTTAGCGTGCTAGGCCTTAACGGTATGCTCGATTCTCAAGGCGTAGACCTGAACCTTAACGCCCTGTTAATTATGTCGGCTATTATCGGCATGACAGGTTCTTTTATTTCCTTAGCCATATCCAAATGGTCTGCCAAACGTGCCATGGGCGTACAGGTTATTGAACACCCACAAAATGCAAGCGAACAATGGTTAATGGATATTGTGGCACAACAAGCGCGTACTGTAGGCATTGATATGCCCGATGTTGGTATTTTTCAATCCAATGATGCCAATGCTTTCGCAACAGGTATGACTAAAAACAGTTCATTAGTGGCTGTTAGCACAGGCTTATTAAATACTATGTCACAAGATGAGGTTGAAGCGGTGATAGGTCATGAAATGTCACATGTTGCCAATGGTGATATGGTCACAATGGCCTTAATGCAAGGCGTTATAAATACCTTTGTCTATTTCTTTGCCACTATTATTGGCCATACCGTTGACCGTGTTATTTTCAGAAATGAACAAGGACATGGTATCGCCTATTACATTACCCAAATACTGGCACAAATAGCCCTTTCCTTTTTGGCCTCAATGCTGGTGGCATGGTTCTCACGCTACCGTGAATTTAAAGCCGATGCAGGCGGTGCAAACTTAGCGGGTACAGCTAAAATGATTAGTGCGTTACGCGCCTTACAACGCGGACAAGAACCTGAAAATCTACCTGGACAATTAGCCGCGTTTGGTATTAACGGAGCCTCTTCGGTACAGAAATTATTTATGAGCCACCCCCCACTTGAAGAGCGAATTTCTGCCTTACAAAACCAACAATAATCGTTTATTATATCAAGCCTCTACAAATTTTATTGTAGAGGTCTTTCTATTTTAAACACCTATATTTATGAACATTCGCTTCCAGCTAAATCTCTCTGCCGATCAATTCCTGCGTGTCTATCAAGGCCATACTAAAGCTATTTCTGTGCAAGCAGAGGATGGGCGACGCATTCAATTTCCTGCACAAAATGTCAAACAATTTCTCACCCATGATGGGATTTTCGGCTACTTTGAAATGCAACTCACCGCAGAGCATAAGTTTATCGCCATTAAAAGGCTGGGCTAAAGTTTATAGCGGTACATCAAATTCAATCTGTTCTGCGCCATTTAGCACCATAAAATGCTTACCGCGCGAACGTGAAATCAGGGTTACGCCTGACATTTGCGCCATTTCTAAACCCATTTGCGTCGCGCCTGAACGGGATAATAAAACAGGTATGCCCATTTGCGACACCTTAATCACCATCTCTGATGTCAGCCTGCCTGTGGTATAAAATATCTTATTATCCCCAGAAATAGCATTCAGCCACATATAGCCTGCAATCGCATCCACGGCATTATGTCGCCCGACATCTTCAACAAATATTTCCAGTTGTTCGCCTGAATAGAGAGCACAACCGTGCACCGCTCCTGCTTTTTTATACACTTCATTATGCGCTTTAACCGAATCCAACACGCCATATAAAGTCGATTGGTTTACTCGATTTTCAGGTATCTGTATTGCCTGTAATTTATCCATTAAACGACCAAATACCGTGCCTTGACCACAACCTGTAGTCACGGTTCTACGCGCCATTTGTTCTGAAAAATCACTGGATTCACTCTGAGTCACCACCGCAACCGATTCCGTTTCCCAATCGACTTGCACCACCTTAATATCCTCTAAGTTCTCGAAAAAACCTTGGTTTTTCAAATAGCCCAAGGTTAATATTTCAGGGTGGGAACCAATGGTCATCAAGGTAACTATTTCTTGCTTATCCACATAAATAGTCATTGCTCGCTCACCGACCAATTCTAATTCACGTGACATTCCTGTCTCATCCACTCCTGTTACGGTGGTAGAAACACTTAAACCCGCCTCGGTCATTTCTGGCTGTGTCATGTTGGCTCCCATTCGCTTAAATCCTCTAAAGTATTAATATTAGAAAAACACTCGGGGTACGCGCTTAAATCCACTTTAATCCAGTGATGCGCTTCAAACCAGCGATCAATTTTACGACCGCCTTCAGTTAAATAAGAGTATAAGCTGTCTTGTAATGAGCAGTTCAACGCCATAAAAACAGGATGAATCCGCTCACCATCAAAGGCAACGGCAATATCAGCATCGACTGCTGTACGTGCATCGACTAAAGCCCGTAAGGCTGTCGAATGTATAAACGGAGAATCGCAAGGCACGACAAGTAATACATCGTGTTCAGATTGCAACATAGCCGCATACACTCCCGCTAAAGGCCCTGAAAAATCATCTTCTAGGTCTTTAATAACGGGATAACCAAAGGCTTGGTATTGCTCAATATTTCGATTAGCATTCAGTAATAACTGACTCGCCACCTCGGATACCGCCTGTATGGCATAACTCACCATAGGCTGTTGGCGAAAACTGACTAATCCCTTATCTTGCTGTCCCATTCGACGGGCTAAGCCACCTGCTAGGATAACGCCTGTGACTTTTGATTGCGTGGTCATAAATGATAAAATGCCTTATGAATAATCTATCGGTTAAAAAAATAGCGTTCCCTGCAATGCTTCTATGCTGCTTATTGCTTATCGGATGTGTAACGAATAGCGCCACAGGTGAATTTGTGCACTCTTATCAATTAGACACTGAAAAACCGTATGATGACGTGATTGCCGAGCTTGAAATTGCGATTTCAGAGAATAATTTCCGTATTACCAATCACAGTCGCGTTGGAAAAGTGATTCGTGATCGAGGTACAAAAGATTTCCCTAATTACGATACGCTGCAATTTTGTAATCTTAGCCACGCTAAAACCCTGTTACTCATGTCCCCTGAATCCGTGCGCCATATGCCTTGTAATGTGGTGGTGTATCAATTCCAAGGAAAAACACGCATCAGAACCCATCTGATGCCCACGGATTCAGATAATCCTGAATTAAATTTATTTTTTGAAAATATGAATACTATGCTAAAAGAAATAGTGGATTTTGCCGTTGAATAATCCATACAACTTTCAAATTCACATGGCCAGCCGTGCATTAAAGCAAGGGCAGTTGATTGCCTATCCCACCGAATCGGTTTATGGCTTGGGTTGTGACCCTTACAATCAAGCGGCTATTTTACAGTTACTGGCATTAAAGCAAAGACCTGAGCATAAAGGTTTAATTCTTATTGCCTCGGATTTTTCCCAATTAGCCCCTTTTGTTTGCCCTGATGCCGCCATGTTGGCACGCATATTACCCAGTTGGCCTGCGCCTATTACTTGGGTGGTTCCAGCACAAAAATGGGTTCCAAGCTGTTTAAAAGGCAAGCACGATTCGCTTGCCATTCGAGTCAGCGCACACCCCGTAGTGCAACAACTCTGCGCAGACTACGGCGGGGCAATTGTTTCTACCAGCGCCAATGTTTCTCAACAAGCCCCAGCACGCAATGCCTTAGCCGTGCGCCAACGCTTTCCACAAAAAGAACTGTTTATTCTAAAAGGCGCGAGCAACCAGCAAGCACAGCCCACCGCCATTTATCATGCGACTGATGGACGTTGCCTGCGTGCCAGTTAATTTAATTAACGACGTTTAAAAATTTGTGGAGCTTGCGGCTTGGCTTTTTCTTGTAAACAGTTATAAGCCGCCGCTTCAAATCGAATGGTCAGTGATTGAGTATGCTTCTTTTCTTCCAAGAATTTTTCTGCTTCAACCGCAGTTAAATCATCCATCATCTCTTTAGCAATACAGAGACACGGTTTAGCAAAGCGTTTTGTATCATGCTCTTTGTTCACAGACCCTTTTACTTCACGCGCCACACACTGCTCGGCAAATTTATGTTCAAATTTATGCTTTTCTAAATTAGTAGCTTCATCATGGTCATGATCAAAATCATTATGCGTGGCCACTACATTTTTAGGGATAATCTTTTTAGGCTCATCGTCTGAACACGCATTTAAGCTAAGAGCGAAACACAAAGAAACAGCGAGAGTTTTTAAATTAACAGGAATTTTAGTTTGCATAAGCCTTCTTTTAGTTAGAGATCATTTATAGTATTGTTATTTTTGTGCCGTAAAAATACCATATTCAACGACTTTTTGGTGGAATAAATGATGCTGTGCCAAGCCAACTTTAAAATTAGCTGTTTGGGTTTTATTGCGTAAACCTAACCAACTGCTGATTTTTTGCATAGGCTCTAAGCGTTTAGAGACTTTATACATATAATCAGCAGACTGCATCGTTTCTGCGGTAATGTCGGTATACGCAATATTATTAAATTGCTGCTCCTTTAGATAGCCTTCAAATTCATCGCGTAAGCATAGATTTGGTACCGCCCAGCCATCCAAGCAATCAACCACAGACTGCCAATCTTCATCTTTAATATCTCGTTGAGTTAAAAAGCCATCACAGACCACCAAGCGCCCGCCTTTTTTCAAAATACGAAAGGCTTCGCGAATAAAATCCGCTTTATTTAAGGCATGACAAATACTTTCTAAGCCCCATACCACATCAAAAGTTTCATCCGCATACGGTGTTTGGCAAAAATCAGACACTTCAAAATCTACTTTTTCACCTACCCCATGACGTTTTGCATGGTTTGCGGCGTAATAGGTTTGCTTGGCGCTAATGGTAATCGCTTTGAGTTGATTGCCATGATTTTTCGCCATCCAAATTGAACTGCCGCCAATGCCACAACCTGCATCTAAAACGTAATCATCAGGCTGAATAGCCGCTAATTCATATAGTTTTTGGTTTTTATTTAATAAGGATTCACTGTGAGAGGTGGTATTTTCATCCCAATAGCCATAATGTAAGGCTAAATCGTTACGACTGCTCCAAGCAAACAAATAATCCCAGTAACAGGCATCGTAATGCTTGACCGCGGCCGCTTTTAATTCTTCAGGTGTGGTTTCTACGTTTGCATCACTGCGGTAATCTTGACTGGGTTCTATTCTAGGCATAATCTCTTTTTAATTGGCTGTTTGTTCGACGCGACACACGCGTTTTTTAATCTGGTCAAAGAAGGTCAATACAGGCACGGCTCCCGCCATGGCCGCAGCATCCACTAAACAATACCAAGCAGCAACGCCACTCGGTGGGTTTCCTTGGGTCAAACCCGAAGCAGGGTCAACCACCGCCCAAGCCCATGTTCCTGCGCTGGTACCCACTAACTCCAACCACGAAGTAATAAAAAAGGCTCCTAAGTACACCATTGGTGACTTGCCTTTAAATAAATATAATAAATACGCGATAAATAACAGCGCGCCAATTTGGTCACTGCGTTCGGAAATAAATAAGCCCCACGCACTCCATAAGCCACAACTCAAAACCACAAATACTGCAATCTGCCGCGCATAGCGGAGGAAAAATCCTGAACGCGCTAAAATAATCGCGGTTAAATACACCATTCCATGTCCTGCTGGCACATAGGGTGGGACGGACCCAAAACGGTAAATATAGCCTTCCATATACGGTGAAGCAAAAATCTCACCCACCGTGGCAAATAATAAGGCGACCACTACTTGCGCTCGAACCAATCTTGATTCACGCTGTAACAAAAGCACTAAAAAACCATAGCCAAAAAAAGCTAATACCCATTGCAACCATTGAGGCGAAAAGCCATCAAGTGTTAAACAAATCGCTGTACACGTAAACGTAAAGACAACAATCTGATAATCACGTTTTTGATGGGGGTAATCTAAATGCGCTTCGGGAAAATGCCGTAACATACTGTAAAAATCCTAGCTTATACAAAAAGAAATATCGCTTATATAAACCAATAAGCCACAAATAAATATCGCACTAATTTACCAATAAAAATCAAGCTGACGGATAAAAATAAGGGTAATTTTAACCAACCGCCTGCAAAACATAAAGCATCCCCGACTACAGGCAACCAAGATAATAACAAACTCCAATTACCCCAGCGTTGTACCCACTGCAAAGCGCGTTGTTTTCCTTTATCCAACAATTCTTCCGCAGGAAACTTCTTAGCCGCCAAATGGCCTAACCACCATGTGGTTAAAGCACCTAAAGTATTGCCCACCGTAGCAACTGCCACTAGCCATAAAACAGGCTGTAATTTTTCAGCGACCATATACGCTAAAACCGCTTCTGAGCCACCAGGGGCGACCGTTGATGAAATAAAAGCACTTATAAATAAGCCCCACAATTCCAGCATAATTTTATTCCTTAATTTCAATCACAAAAAAACCCTTAGCAATAAAAATCACTAAGGGTTCTTAGGCCGTCCAATCTACTATTTTTTAGGCACGAGACTCATCAGCCATTTAACCAATTTAATGGCCATACAGACCCCCGTTTTCGCTAATTCAACGAGGTAACTGACAATTTCAGCCGCCGTCATATCCTTAAATTTACGCGCTAATAAAGGAGCAAGCAATAAACCAATCGCCAAACCAACAATGGTAAGACCTGAAAATAAAGATTCATTTTCAACAATCGGGGCTTTCACCGCTTTTACCGTTGGTTCAACAGGGTCTGCAACGTACTCATCATCCCGTTCATCATTTACTGAGGTTTTATCCCAGTAATCATCTTGAATGACATAAGGAGTGACACCCGGAATGCTGGGTAAATCGCCACTGCCCTTACCAATTTTTAGCTGACCTTTCATACCCTTTTCCATGTGCTGGGCAATATCACAATGCACAAGATAGGTTTTATCCCCCGGTGGAAAAATCAAAGTCCCTGAAATCTTTCCAGGCCCTGTAACTTCCATATGGAACATACCTTTAGGGTATAAATATTTAGGCAAGCCATGCATCATCCATTGGTGACGTACGCTGTCATCATTAATAAAATTAATGGTCAGCTTGGTACACGGTTCAAATTGATATTCCTGCACATCAAAGGCATACATCCGTCCAGGAAATTTTTTCGCGTATTTATGTCCCGCATGAACGGTAATTTCTTTGGTCGCGGCCACACGATCACAACCACCGGGTAGAGTATCGGTATTCTGCCCCATAATCATACCGCCAGTCATATCCATTAAATGGCCATCCCCATGGTCCATCATATTGGTATGATTCTCGAATTCTTTTTCAGCCAAAACAGGCGCTGATAACGCAAAACTGATTGCGGCACAAAATAATTTCTTTAACATGATTATTTGCCTCCTTTAAGTGAAGAAATAAGGGCTATCCACTGTTCACGTTTTACAAAAGCCACATAGGCAAATAAGCCAAAGAATAAGCCAAAGAATAAATTACGCAGTGAATCATCTTCATCATTCCCTGCTAATACCTTAGAATCCGAGTTTGTTTCTGCTTCCATCGCTTTGCTCGCTTCTGGCGCAACATAGCCTGAAATATCAACCTCCCCCAAACTGTTCCACTCATCAATATTCTGCCATACAGGCACTTGACGTCTCTGGAAAGCCTTAGTAAATAAATTTTCTGAGCTTTCACCAATGGCTTTTGGCATACCAATTTCATTCAGGTATTTTTTATATACCAAAGCACTTACATTACCGCCAGGATTCATCCCATTGGTGGTGATACCTTTCTCGCGATGGTCATGGAAAATCCAAATACCTTCACCGTAACTATGAAAACCATCATCGGTGGTATTAATTTTTAAATCATTCCGTTGCGCGGGGGCTATATCGTAAATATCACGAGTAATTTGTGCCGCAGGATTATGCTCAATGCCATCGTAATGGGTAATGGTCGCTTTATGTCCGTGCGTGTGCATAGCAAGCTGTTCGCCTGTACTATTAAACACACGTAATTTCAGATTTTTATCCGGTTCCGTCACGATAATGGATTCCCTTAAAGTATAAGGAAAAGAACGACCATTCAACGTATGGTAATCTTCCGTTGATTCTGTCATATCATATTCACGATTCATCTTTTTAGCGATTAAACGTGGGTCATTGTAGCGTTGCACAATGCTGTTCAATTCTTTATCCATCGCATGATAATGTAAATCGTATTCGCTGTCGTATTCTTCTAAAATTGCTTTTGAAGGATGACGTACTTGCCCTGCGCCTACGTTGAAAGTTTGTACCCAGTTGTTAGGACGGTTTTCTTCCACAACAAACATACCGACTAAACCCATGGCTAAATGTACGTGCGTTTGTACATGACAATGGTAGGCAAAACTACCCGCTGTACGCGGACGAATTTCATAGGTTTTGCTCTGGCCAGGTAATACAAATTTATCACTGCTTTGTGGTACCCCATCATTCCCTTCCCCTGCAACATCTACAAACGGATGATCGACCCCATGTAAATGAATGGTATGCGGAAAATAATGAGTATTTTCTAACTGTATCCAAATAGTATCGCCTTGCTCAACCCGAATGACAGGGGAAGGCGCTCTTAATAATGGATTAGCATCAACACCGACAAAGCTGTTGGTTGCCATACCGCGTGATTTTGGTGCAAACACCCACATCGCCGGTTGAATACCTGGTGCAATATCAAACGTTGGCACCACACCTTTAAAATCTGGGGAATGGCCGTTTAACTCCGCCACTTCAAGTTTAATAATAATGAGATCAGGATCGCCATCCCCATCCATATCATTTTTTTTAATAATCCCATCCATCGCATAGTGCGTATTCATCAATGCTTCCATTGATAAATTATTCGTACCTTTTACTTCAGCGGCAATAGAATAAGGGTTATCTGGGCTACAACGCAGAGATTCTTGAATATCCACACCTTCAATCGTCTGCGCTTCACGCCATTCTGGGTTGTTTTCATTACAAAAGGCTTCTACCTTTCCACGATCGACTTCAACCGTTTTAGGTAAGCCTGCAATGGCTGTTGCTGACACGGATGTCAACATAAGCGCAGTACTAAGGAGTTTTCCTAATGGATTTTTCTGCATTGTACAATGACCTTGAAAATTAAATAAAGTTCATAAAATAAGACTTATAAAAAACCCAAGGAATATTGAATGGTTTCAACTATTCCTTGGGTCTATTTCAACTAAAAAAAAGAAACTTTACGCTTTTTTCAAGTTTGCTAATATCTCATCTACTTTGCTTTTAAAGCCCGCATGAGAAAGGTATAAAATATATAAGCCAGCAAAAAGGAATAATGAGTACATGAATAAATCAGTCATACTCGCTGATTGACCACTGCCTGCAACAAAACTCATGTGTGCATCTGAGTTTTCACCATTCTCTTTTATTAAAGTAATATGAATAAGGTATTTACCCGCTTCAGGTACGCCATTCGGTAAAGTTAATTTTACAGAACCTGATTTATGTTTTGCCGCTTTTTGGAAAAAAACACGCGATCCTTCCGGCTCTTTAGTGACTTCAAATTCAATCGCTCTATTACGAAATCTAACATCTTGGTAATCAAACACCAATAATGTCATCGTATCCGTCACAGGAATATTGGCACAAAAATCTTCAGCAGGAAATGCCACTGGCTGATACGCCGTGTAATGAATCCAATGATTTGGCTCTAATTCAAATTTACATTGATCTGTATCCGTTCCCGCTGCACCACCATGTGCCCATAAACTAGCCGAAAACAACAGACCTAATACAGCTAAAAAACTGCCTCTCATCATACTTTTAGTATTCATAAATGCCTTCCTTTATTATTTTTTATAATTATATTCATGCTTCCTACACAATTCTTCAAATAAACGTGCCAAAACATAATCAAACTCTACCATATAGGTATTCACAAAGAAAGATTCTTCACCAGAAATACCTTGAAAATCAGCTAATATCAGAGAATAAAGGAGTTTACTATTGCTATCAGGCTCAGCATTTCGTAAAATTTTAAGTATATCCTCATAATATTTACGCAAATTTAAGGTTCCTTATATGTCTCATCTCACTAGCTCAGCGGAATGGCTGGCTTTACAAGAACACCAGAAGCACGTTGACCAACTACACCTAAGAGACTTATTTACTGCTGAACCCAACCGATTTTCTGATTACTCGACACAATTTGACGATTTACTGTTTGATTATTCAAAAAATAGAATTACCGACGAAACACTGCCTCTCCTTTTAAATCTTGCTAAATCTGTTAATTTACCCGCGCATATTAATGATATGTTCAACGGTAAAAAAATCAATAAGACAGAAAATAGAGCTGTTCTACACACTGCTTTACGCAATCGAAGCAATAGCCCTGTTTTAGTGGATGGCATTGATGTAATGCCCCAAATTAATACCGCATTAGCAAAAATGCGTAACTTCTGTGAATCTGTTCATTCAGGTCAATGGAAAGGCTATACAGGCAAAAAAATTACCGACATTGTCAATATCGGTATTGGCGGTTCGGATTTAGGCCCTAAAATGGTAGCCAAGGCTTTAACGCCTTATGCTATTGAAGGTATGGGCGTTCACTTTGTATCTAACATAGACCAAGCCGATTTAGTTGAAACACTAAATAAAGTGTCTCCTGAAACCACTTTATTTCTAGTGGCTTCTAAAACCTTTAGTACACATGAAACTATGACTAACGCCAATTCGGCGCGGACTTGGTTACTAAAAAGTGCAGGCGATAACTCCGCAGTTGCAAAACATTTTGTGGCTTTATCAACACACAAACAAAATGTCACCGATTTTGGGATTGATCCAGATAATATGTTTGAATTCTGGAATTGGGTCGGAGGCCGCTATTCTCTCTGGTCGTCTATCGGTTTATCCGTTGCCCTGTATCTTGGCATGGATAATTTTGAACAACTGCTTTCAGGTGCTCACGAAGCTGATAAACACTTTCAAAATACCCCATTAGAAGATAACATTCCCGTTATTATGGGCTTATTAGGTGTTTGGTATAACAACTTCTACGGCGCAGAATCTCATGCCATGTTGCCTTATGACCACACCATGCAATTCTTTGCTGATTACTTCCAACAAGGGGATATGGAAAGTAATGGAAAAAGTGTTGATTTAGAAGGTAAGGCAACTGATTACAGCACTGGTCCAATTATTTGGGGTCAACCGGGGACTAATGGTCAGCATGCGTTTTATCAACTGATTCATCAAGGCACTAAATTAATTCCGTGTGATTTCCTAGCGCCAGCACAAAGTCATTACGGCTTAGAAGAGCATCACGACATTTTAATTTCTAATTTCTTAGCGCAAACCGAAGCACTGATGAAAGGAAAAACAGCGGAAGAAGTAAGAGCGGCTTTAGGGGATGAAACTTGTGACAATGTGGTTGCGGCTAAAGTATTCTCAGGCAACCGTCCAACCAATTCCTTTTTATTCAAAAAACTGACACCACATTGTCTGGGTAAATTAATTGCTTTATACGAGCATAAAATCTTTGTTCAAGGCAAAATTTGGAATGTAAACAGTTACGACCAAATGGGCGTGGAATTAGGTAAAGTACTGGCTCAAGAAATTTTGCCACAACTTTTAGACGAGCAAAGCGTTACAGCGCATGATTGCTCAACCAATGGATTGATTAATCATTATAAATCCATTCGTTAATCGGCTTTTAAAACGACTTTTTTTCACAGCGGCACTCCTCTCTGGGGGTGTTGCTGATACTCAAAAAGTCGCTTTTCTTTCTCAGCTCGAACAAGTCAAAAAAAAGGGCGTTCTAACCGTACTGACTCGCTTTGACCAAAGCACTTACTATGAAAGTGCTTCGGGGTTTTCAGGCTTTGAATACGATTTAGTCACCCTGTTTGCCCGACACCTTGGTGTTAAAGCTAAATTTATACTGCCTCCCAGCTTTCCTGAACTACTACATCAAGTAAAACAAGGCGGCTTTGCCGATTTTGCAGCGGCAGGGCTCACCGTTACGCTCGCTCGAGAGCAAGAACTTCTGTTTACACCCAGCTACCAAAGTATTACCGAACAAGTTATTTATCGCTCAGGCATGAAGCGACCCAGAAAGATACAAGACCTCAGTCAAGGCATATTAGAAATTGTCCAAGGCACCAGCCATGAAAATACGCTAAAACAGCTCAAAAAAAATAACCCCGAATTAAGCTGGATTCTCAATACAGAGCTTGATACCGACGGTTTACTTTACTTAGTCAATGAACGACTGATTGACTACACTATTGCAGATTCCAACCAAATCACCCTCCTCCGCCGTTTTTATCCCAAACTAAACAGGGCTTTCAACCTTGGTTCAGCCAAACAACTTGCATGGGCATTCACACGTAATCACGACTTAAGCCTATACAGCGAAGCCATCGCCTTTATTAAACAAATAAAACAAAATCATACCCTAGAGCAACTGATAGAACGCCATTACGGACATACCCAATACATTAAATATGTTGGCAACTGCACCTTCCAGTTACATTTCCAAAGTCGTTTACCACGCTACCAAGCTTTGTTTGAAGAAATCGCAGAAAAAAACGCTCTGGATTGGCGCTTACTCGCAGCCATTAGCTACCAAGAATCCCACTGGAATGAACATGCCGTCTCGCCAACGGGGGTAAGAGGTCTTATGATGCTCACCCAAAATACAGCCAAAGATTTAGGCATTACCGACCGCACCATTCCAAAAGAAAGCATTTCAGGCGGCGCACGCTATTTAAAACAACGTATGGCCATGATTCCAGAGCGTGTTCAAGAACCCGACCGCACTTGGTTTGCCCTTGCCTCTTACAATATTGGCTTTGGTCATCTCAATGACGCACGTATTATCGCGCAAAAATTAGGTAAAAACCCTGACAAATGGATTGATGTTAAACAAGCCTTACCCTTACTCACCCAAGAAAAATGGTATTCTCAGACCAAACACGGTTATGCCCGTGGTAAAGAGCCAGTACGCTATGTCAGTAATATTCGCAGTTATTTCGACCTGTTAATTTGGAATACCAATAACAAACAAATTAATGAAGCGGATAATATGCCCTTAATTCAATCTTTAGACTGATCGCTTATTTGCTTGTAAACGCCTGCATACACCGCTCCAATTTCTGCATATCTAAATACTCTTCTAGGGTATCCGCCACCCATTCAATACCTTGCTCTGCTAAAGCCGATTTATCAATTACCTCAAGTTCATCGGCTAATCCAGCCCATGTTAATAACTGTAAACAAGCCTCTGCTTGGTCAAAAATTCCATGCACATAAGTGCCTAAAACCTGTCCATCGTTTGATACAGCGCCCTCTAACTCACCCGATTCCATCACTAATACAGCCGAATTTAAAGCAGCTCCCTCAGAAACCCCTGCATGAATTTCATAGCCCGAAAAAGCAGAACCTCCCTGTTTAAATGTTCCCGTGACCTGCTTTAATTGCTTATGATCTGTAAGCTGTGTTTGCATCTCCAATAAGCCCAAACCTTCACTGCTTCCAGCCCCCCCTTCAATACCTAAAGGATCATGAATCCACTCGCCTAACATTTGATAACCGCCACAAAGTCCCATCACCTTGCCACCGTAACGTAAATGCCGCTGAATTGCTGTTGCCCAGCCATTATCTTTTAACCAAGCCAAATCATCGCGTACCGATTTACTGCCTGCTAAAATAATTAAATCGGCTTTATCCATCTCCTCAGCACTGTATACAAACTGAATATTAACCCCCGACTGCAAACGCAAAGCATCAAAATCGGTATGATTACTCATTCGTGGGAAACGAGGTACCACAATATTAAAATCGGATTCCGTCAGCGTTTCTTGGCTTACCGCAACGCTGTCTTCTGACTCTAAATATAAATTATGCAAATAAGGTAACACCCCAAAAACAGGCTTTCCTGTGCGTTGCTCCAACCAATCAATACCCGGTTGCAAAATTTCCACATCGCCGCGAAAACGATTAATCACAAAGCCCAAAATTCTATCTTGTTCTGACTGACTCAATAAATCCAACGTGCCTACCAACTGCGCAAACACACCGCCTCGCTCAATATCCGCCACTAAAATAACAGGACAATCGACCGCCTCAGCAAAACCCATATTTGCCACATCGGAATCACGTAAATTAATTTCAGCAGGACTGCCTGCTCCCTCCACGATTACATATTGATATTGCGTTTGTAATCGCTGAAAAGAATCCAATACCACAGGCATTACTTGTGCTTTATAAGCATGGTATCCTTTAGCACTGAGGTTTTTAACCGCTTTACCTTGCAAAATAATTTGTGCGGTTTTATCGGAATTTGGCTTTAATAAAACAGGATTCATATCCGTATGCGGCGCTAAGCCACAGGCTTGCGCTTGCACCACTTGCGCTCGGCCAATTTCGCCACCATCCACTGTTACCGCACTGTTTAAAGCCATATTCTGAGGTTTAAACGGCGCAACTCTCTGCCCTTTACGTTTATAATACCGACATAAACCGGTTACAACGGCACTTTTTCCCGCATCTGAACTGGTTCCTTGCACCATTAATATTCTTGCTTGCATCACTTTCCTTACTTATTTAACTTAATCTTAATGTCTATCACTTTTACGCTGTTTATCGCCCTGTTATTGGATTTTTTATTCGGAGAACCTAATAAATGGCATCCCCTTGTTGGTTTTGGACGCTGGGCAAACTCATTAGAACAGCGTTTTAATCAAACACAGGCTTCAGCTCAACAGCAAAACCTATTCGGCTTGATGGCTTTATTGCTTGCCATAACTCCAATACTCATCGGGGTGGCTATTCTAACTCAGTCATCCCCCTATGTAGAACCTATTCTACTGTACCTCTGCATTGCCCCGAAAAGCTTATTACAGCATACACTCGCGGTTTACCATCCCTTAGTTACAGGCGATTTAGCCCAAGCCCGTCACGCGATTTCTTTAATCGTTAGCCGTGAAACCAGCCAAATGCAAGAAAATGATATTCGCAAAGCGACCATAGAAACCACCTTAGAAAATGGAGCCGATGCGGTTTTCGCGCCTATTTTTTGGTTTCTCATTGCAGGACCAGTCGCCGTAGTATTTTATCGACTGAGCAATACTTTAGATGCCATGTGGGGCTATAAAAACCCACGCTACTTACATTTTGGCTACGCAGCCGCAAAACTGGATGATATTCTTAACTGGATACCCGCGCGTTTAACTGCCTTGAGCTATGGAGTATTAAGTCACTCAAAAAACGCATGGCAATGCTATCGCCAACAAAGCCCACATTGCGAAAGCCCCAATGCAGGCGTGGTCATGAGTGCAGGGGCAGGAGGATTGCAAATTCAGCTAGGCGGAGCCGCTATCTATCACGGAGAAATAAAAGATAAACCCTTATTAGGACTAGGACGAACAACAAATAATACCGATATAAAACGCGCCAACCTGTTAATTATTTTAAGCCTTGAGCTTTGGTTTATACTTATCTTTTTAGGAGAAACCCTTGCTTAAACACGGCGGGCGGTTGCAGGAAGCCGCACAAAATCACCAAATTCCCTTGGAACAATGGATAGACTTATCCACAGGCATTAACCCCAATGGCTACCCGATTCCTGCGATTCCAGCCGAAGCATGGCAACGCCTGCCTGAGGAACACGATGGTTTAATCGCCGCAGCACAACAGTATTACCAGTCAGAAAGTATTTTAGCGGTGGCAGGCTCTCAAGCTGCCATCCAAACTCTGCCCTTGCTCCGCGCTAAAAGCGTTGTCGGACTACTAACACCCAGCTATGCAGAACACGCACATGCATGGAAAAAAGCAGGGCATGACTTACACCTGATAAATCAGGTTCAAGAGATTGATAGCCACATTCATCAACTGGATACCCTTATCTTAGTCAACCCAAATAATCCCACAGGCGAAACCTTTAGCGCCCAACAATGCTTACACTGGTTAGAAATTCTGAATAAAAAACAAGGCTGGTTGATTATTGATGAAGCCTTTATTGATGCCGAACCAGAGCTTAGTTTAAGCGCCCTCAGCCCTCGAAAAGGGCTTATTATTTTACGTTCTATTGGAAAATTCTTTGGACTAGCAGGCATCCGTAGTGGCTTTGTTTTAGCCGAAGCGACTATTTTAAAGACCTTAAATGAACACCTAGGCCCGTGGACACTCAGCACTCCCAGCCGTCTAGTGACGACCGAAGCACTCAAAAATAATTCATGGCAAACCGCTACACGAGCAGACTTACAAAAGAATAGCCTACGGTTACAGCAATTACTCACACAGTACCAATTATCCCCAACAGGCAGTAATGCGTTATTTCACTGGGTAAAAACCGAACAAGCGACCCACTTACACCAACAACTGGCTAAAAAAGCCGTTTTCACCCGCTTATTCACTCAACCGAACAGCTTACGCTTTGGTTTACCCAGCAATGAAACCGCATGGCAGCAACTGACACAAGCCTTAGAAACTATAACGAGAGCTTGAGAACAAGAAAAATTGTGGCAATACCTATAATTTAACCAGAATGCCTTGTTAGTATTTGCTCTTCAAGCCTCTCAGCTAACCAAATTTTTATGATCGATTGGCGTGTAACTCCCACTCGCCTCGCTTCCTTATCTAAGGAGTCAATAATCCAAATAGGAAAATCAACATTAACTCTTTTTTGTTTTTGATTTGGACGTTTTAAGGTAGATAAATCCAGATGACTCATAATATCTTCGTCATCATCATCAAACTTTTTATCAAACACTTCAGCTTTCATACAGTTCTACCTCCAACTTTCGTGAGCGTCTAACAGAAATTATTCTAATATTGCTTTTCCGATAGGTTATAACAGCTGACCAATGCAGCTTACCAATACAGCCAATAATTAAAAATCGAGACTCATCATTCGATGTGGCTTGGATTTCAACAAGAGCAGGGTCATTCCAAAGGGCTTGAGCAGATACAAAATCAATCGAGTGCTTACTTAAATTTAAAGCACTCTTTTTCTCATCAAATTCAAAATTATTCATGGTATAAAATATATACCATAATGATGTATTTTTCAAACTCTATTGATACCAAATCAATAGAGTCTAGAAACGTAAAGATTTTTGCTAACTACAAACAGGAATGACAGGGTTCGTGTCACTTTATATATTTTTAGCTAATGCTGATGTCCGTGGCCGTGTTCTTCGGCAATTTTTCGATACTCACAACCATCACATTCCATCATGCCTTGTGGTGTATCTGACATTAAATCCAATACCCGTTGATCTAAAGTCTGAAATATTTCCGGCTCAAATCCGAAATACTCGCCTAAACCAAAACGAATATGCGGGTATTGAATTTGTAAATTCGCCGCTTGCTGATCAATACGTGTAATCAATGTGCCTGTAAATAAATAATACGGCAAAATACAAATTTGCGTTATGCCTAAAGCCACTTGTTGCTGTACCGCGGACTCTAAACGTGGAAAAGTAATGCCTGTAAAGGCAATATCTACTTGCTCATGTTGTGTTTCTTCCCATAACCAACGCGCCATTTTCGCCACTTCGCCATTCGCAATCCTATCGGAAGAGCCACGTCCTAAAATAATAACCCCCGTTGTTTTAGGGTCAGGGACATCCAAATCGGCCATCACCTTTTTCAGGTTGCGCTTGAGGATGCTTAAGATACCTTCATTGGCCCCAATATGCGCTGCATAGACAAATTCTGTTTCAGGATTGCGCACACGTGCTTTTGCCAAATGTTCTGGCACTTCCATTTTGACATGACCAGCGGCGTTTAAAATTAATGGCACCACAATCACTTTTTTCGCACGGGTTGCTGCTAAATCAAAACCTGCATCTAATAAAACCTCTGCAAATTCAATAAAACAAACATCAATCGTCCATTCTGGGTGCTGACCACGCCATTTCTCTGCAAATTTATCGATTTCAACATTACCTTGTGCGGCACGTGAACCATGACCTACTAATAAAATACTCACATCCTGCATTCTTAATCTTCCTTTGTAGCTTTACGAAAACGATGACTGAAACTGGCATCATACAGTTTGGATTTTTTAACCTCATCCCAATAACGCGAACCAAGGGCTGGACTCGCAATAATCATGGCTTGGGCATTAATACCAGCTTGCTTACATTGCTCTTTAATGGTCGCTAAAGTGCCATGAATCACTTGTTGCTCATCAGGCCAACTGGCTTTATGCACCACCACAATCGGCGCATCATCTTGCCAACCTGCCGCCAATAAATCTTCGCGTACTTTTTTCAATAAGGTAATGGAAAGATACAGGCATAAAGTACAGTGATGCCGCCCTAATTCGACTAAAGACTCCCCTTCAGGCATCGGCGTTCGACCTTCCACACGGCTAAAAATGACGGTTTGCGTCACTTCAGGTAAGGTTAAGGTTTCCACTGCCGCCGCGGCTGAAGCCATCGCTGAGGTAACACCAGGAACCACCCCCACTTCAATTCCAGCCGTATCCAGCGGCTGAACCATTTCCACTAAAGCGCCATACAAACTGGGGTCGCCTGTTTGTAAGCGAATCACCGTCGCAGTACCCACAGAATACTGAATCAACCAATCGGTAATTTCCTCTAAGGTCATACCTTTTGAATCTTCAATCACACAATCCGATTTTGCCCATTGAGTAGCCGCCTCGGAAACCAAAGACCCTGCAAAAAGAATCGCATCTGCCTTTGCAATCAGTTTTTGTGCCTTTAAGGTAATCAACTCTGGATCACCTGGTCCAGCTCCTACAAACCAAACTTTTGCCATAATTCATCAATAAATAAAAAAATAAAGCCCTTACTATACGCACCGGCACATTATTTTTCCATGAAGGCTCACTTTATTTCAGGCATAAAAAAAGGGCGAGCTAAAAGCCCACCCTTTTTTATTAGGATACTGGTAAGCGTGTTGCTTAGAAGCCTATACCTAAAGAGACACCTGTGGTTAAACCGTCAGTATCAACACCATCTAAATCATTTTCACCCACTGATACGTGATATCTGAAGTCCGCACCGACATAAATACTTTTCCAAAGATTATAATCTGCACCAAAAGCAAACATCATAGAAGGTTTTAATACCGTTACCCCGTTAGAAGGAGGACTGATAACATGCATACTGAAACCCATAGGAATTACCCAAGGTCTGAATTTGCTGCCTTTTAAAAATTTAACTTTAGGCGCGGCAGATAAAGTAAATTGACTAACGGTTACACCACCAATCGTACTCAAACCAGGACTACCAAGAGCAGCATTCACAGTAGTTACAAGAGGTTGTAAAGTAAGGTTTGTTTTTTGGTACTCTTTATATTCAAACATAATTTCAGCTAACACTTCCGTGCCATCATGAAAACCAAAAAGATCGTCATTTAAACTAAAATCAAAACCAGCACCAAAATAAGCACCGTCTTTATCACCATTTGACTGAGTAACTCCAGTTAGTGCAGTTGCACCCCCTAAAGTATCCGTTAATATATCCCCTTCTCTACCACTCGCATTACCTGCAAAACCTGCACGAAAGAAAACCATATTTCCATTATCACCAGAAGACTGATGTACTTGAGCATGTTCTAAATTCGCAATACGCGTTCTTAAATTTGATAACTCATCTGCGCTAACAGATGTAGATGTTAAAGCTGCAACCCCTAAAGTAGCCGCGATACCTAAAGCTAATTTTGTTCTTTTAATCATAAGTCCCCTCCCAAGGGTTTTTATTATTATTTATGTAGCATTTATACAACTTTTTTATTACGTCCAAAATAATACCAGCAAATACTCATGCTAACAAGCCATAAATAAAATTTATTATTTCTTAAATTTCAATAACTAACAAAACACTCTTAATATTAATTATAGAATATCTGCTTGTTGCAATAAAACAACGTCCTCTATATCCCCTAAAAACAATAAGCACTTGCCACCCACATTAGGAACTACTTATTTTCTACTTTTAGGCGATACAGCGCGGAAATATCTTCCTCTCCTTTACCTTGCTGCATTAATTCTGCATAATTTTTTAAGGTCTTTTCCACTACGGCAACATCTACTCCATTATTATTTGCCATTGCCTGACAAATCTTCAAATCTTTATGATGTAGCTCTAACTTAAACCCTGTGGCGTATTTTCCCTGCGTCATGGTTAGCCCTCGGTGTTCTAAAAACCAATTCCCTGCCGCGCCATTAGAAACCACCTCTATTACTTTCTCTATCGGTAGATTTTCCGCACTAGCAAACGCTAAAGCCTCAGTCACCGCTTGATTAATACCAGCCGCCATTATTTGATTAACCGCTTTTGTGGCTTGCCCTGAACCTGTTGCACCCATATAAATAATACGCTGACAAAAACAGTCTAAAATACTGCGTACTTGCGCCAACACGCTCTCATCACCGCCTACCATCATCGATAAGCAGCCTTTATTAGCTCCTTCTACCCCACCCGATACGGGCGCATCTAAAAAATAAGCCTGTTTTTCTGCGAATAATTCAGCTGCAATTTGTACGCTTTCACGGCTTACCGTTGAGCAATCAATCACCACCGTGCCTGCTTTAACCGTCTTGAATAATGATTGAACCACCTGTAACACATCCTCATCAGCCGATACGCATAATACAATGCAATCTACATGACTGGCTAAATCCTCTATTGAGGCGGCAATACTGACATCAAAGGCTTGCGCCAAAGCCTGTGATTTTTCAATACTTCTATTCCATACCCACGATAATTTACCCGCTTGAGCCAAATTCCGAGCCATGCCCATACCCATTGCCCCTAAACCAATAAACCCGACCTGTTTCATCTCACTTTCTCTCTCTTTCATGTTTGATACCTCTAAATACCCCATATTACACATTGTTTTTTCAGGCATCTGTGTTAAAGTTTTCATCATTATTTTACTCATTTTATGCGCCTTATCTATTCTATGGTTTTTCTGCCCCGTATTTACCAGATAACAACAGCCTCACTGCTATTAAGTCTTGCTTCTGTCCCTGCTCTATCGGACAACTTACTCAATCAAGCCATTCAATTAGAAAGTAAAACCGATACGGCCGCCAGTCAATCACAGCAGAAAATTAACCGCTTAGATGACCGCACACGCAAAATGCTTGAGCAATACCGCTCAGCGAATCGCCAAAGTAAAACCTTACAAACCTATAATAATCATCTAAATACGCTCCTATCTTCACAAGAGCAAGAGATTAATTCACTAAAGCAACAACTGACGCAAATTGAAACCACACAGCGGGAAATTATTCCGCTAATGCTCAATATGCAAAAAAGTTTAGCCCGCTTTGTCGAACTGGATATTCCTTTTTTACCCAAAGAACGCCAAACACGTATAGACACACTAAACACTATGATGGGGCGTGCCGATGTAACCACGGCTGAAAAATTTCGCCGCTTAATTGAAGCCTATCAAATCGAAAATAATTACGGCAATACCATAGAAGCCTACCGTGGTCTGATTGAATTACAAGGCAAAAAAAGCTCGGTCGATTTCCTACGCTTTGGACGTGTTGCCCTGTATTATCAACGTTTAGATGGCAGTGAAACAGGGGTTTGGAATAAGTCAGAAAAACGCTGGGAACCTTTATCATCAGATTATCAAAACAGCATTCGCCAAGGTCTACGCATTGCGCGTAAAGAAACCGCCCCTGACTTATTAACCCTGCCGCTTCCCGCGCCAACGGAGGCGAAATAATGAAAACCTTATTTTTACTGCTTAGCTTAAGTCTTAGTTTACCTGTGTACGCAAACAATCAAACACTGGGGCAATTACTCACCGAAGTAAAAAAAGCGCAGCAACAAGAGCGTACCCTGAATCACGCCAGAGAATCTGAGTTCTTAAACGCCAAACAACAACAGCAACAACTTTTAAAAACAGCTCAAACAACACTGGCTCAACAAGAAAGTTTAAGCCAACAATTAAAAACCCGTCTGCAAGCGAATGAACAACAGCTCACTGAATTAGAAACTCAGCTTAAAGAGCGCAGCGGCGTATTAAGCGAACTCTTTGGGGTCGCCAAACAAACCGCGGGCGATTTAAGTGCCGAACTGCAACATTCTCTAATTTCTGCACAATACCCAAATCGTACCGAAAAATTACAAGTTATCGCTAACAACAAAGCTCTACCTACTATAGAACAACTGGAAACGCTTTGGTTTAGCTTACAACATGAAATGACGGAATCCGCCAAAATTGTACGCTTTCAAAGTACACTGGAAACCGCGAATGGCACAAGCAAAACAGCGGATATTATCCGTGTGGGCGCATTCAATGCTTTGGGCGACGGTGGTTATCTGCGCTATTCTCCTGAAACACAGAGTTTAATTAGCTTGGCACGCCAACCGAACAGCAGCCTACTGCAATTAGCCAATGAGTTTGCTCAAACAACAGCAACACAATCACCACTAGCGGTTGACCCAACACGCGGCGTGATGCTGAGTATGCTTATTCAAACCCCCGACACCCAAGAACGCATTCAGCAAGGCGGCGTGATTGGCTATATTATTCTAGGCTTAGGTCTGATTGGCTTATTACTCGCCTTATATCGTTTTCTAGTTTTATGGCAAACAGGGCAAAAAATGCAGCGACAAATCACTGCGGGCAATGCCAACAGCGATAACCCTTTGGGGCGCGTGCTAATAGCCACCGAACAAGCCAGCAGCCAAGATACGGATACCCTTGAACTGATTCTGGATGAAGCCATTACCCGTGAAGTCCCTGCTTTAGAACGCGGACTGTCTATTATTAAACTGTTTGCCGCGGTCGCGCCATTACTGGGCTTACTGGGAACGGTAACGGGTATGATTGCCACATTCCAATCCATTAGCCTCTTTGGTACAGGCGATCCAAAACTCATGGCCGATGGCATCTCACAAGCCCTTGTCACCACTATGTTAGGTTTATGTGTGGCCATTCCCCTGCTGTTTTTATATCACCTTGTTGCCGCACGCAGTAAAACCTTGGTGCAGATTTTAGACGAACAAAGTGCAGGCATTATGAGCCGCCGCGCCGATAAATAATGCAATTTTTCAATGATATTCTGCATTTCCTACACTCAGGCGGAGATGTCTTATGGGTGATTCTGGGCGTTGCAATCAGTCTTTGGTGTTTCATTATCGAACGCTTGCTGTTTTTTAAATTTAGCTACCCTGATTTACGCACAGAGCTACTGCAGAAATGGCAGCAACGAGAAGATAAACACTCGCCCCACGCCTTATTTATTCGCCAAGCGATGCTGTCCGAAGCGAAAATAACCATGCAACGCTATGTGCCACTGATTAAAATCCTGATTACCCTTTGCCCCTTATTGGGCTTACTCGGTACGGTCACGGGCATGATTAATGTCTTTGATGTCATGGCGGTCACAGGCACAGGTAATGCGCGCGCAATGGCGGCCGGGGTATCAAAAGCCACCATGCCGACCATGGCAGGTATGGTCATTGCCATTGCAGGTCTGTATTTCAACAAATTGATTGAAGAACGTGTCAATGATGAATCCCATCATCTGGCTGATTTATTAAAATATCACTAACCCTATTTCTTATGCGCCGACGAGCTAACCGTTCCTCTATAGAGCAAAGTGCTGATATTGACATGACACCCATGTTGGATATCGTGTTTATCATGCTTATTTTCTTTATTGTCACCACCTCTTTCGTTAAAGAATCGGGAATTGATGTTAATCGACCCAATGCCCAAACCTCTGAAACCAAAGCTAAAGGTAATATTATTATCGGCATCAAAGCCAACGGTGATGTTTGGATTGATAAACGGCTAGTTGATATTCGAGCCGTACGCCCGAATGTTTCCCGCTTACACTCTGAAAATCCGCTAGGCTCGGTGATTATTGCTGCCGACCGCGATACCAAAACCCATGTATTAGTACAGGTCATGGATCAAGTCCGCCTTGCTGGCATTACCAACGCTTCCATTGCTACCGAAGCAAATACCCAATAATGCTACGCCTACTAATCGCACTTATTTCTGGTACAGGCATTGCCTTAGCCCTATTTTGGGGAATGCAGGCCATGATTAGCAACAATCTACACGGGCTAAAAGAAACCGATAATATTGTTATGACCGAGTTTGTGCGCTTAAAACAAGAAACTCAGCTACAAACTAAACAACGAAAAATCCCTCAAAAACCCAAGCCCAAACAACGCCCCAAACAACCTGCGCTAAAAACCCAAACAGCACAAGTCACACAAAAAGCACTGCCACAAATGGCCATGCCTAAGCTGGATATGCCTTTGCAACGCAATCAATTTAAGGGTTCTAGCCTATCGGGCATACAAGTCGGACAAGGAAAAATCAGCACTTCGGTTATTCCTTTGGTTAGAATCCCACCGATTTACCCACGACGCGCGGCAAATCGTCGTCTACAAGGCTGGGTCATATTGGAATTTACCATTACCACCGAAGGGCTGGTAAAAGATGCAAAAGTTGTTGAGGCTAAACCCAGTACGGTTTTTAATTCGGCTGCCCTCAAAGCGATTAAACGCTGGAAATTTAAGCCCCATATGGTTGCAGGCGAAGCCCAAGAGCAACGCGCACGACAAACCTTAGAGTTTAAATTATCCCGCTAAAAAAATACCCCTCACCCAACCCTCTCCCCAAGGAGAGGGCTAAAGACAAATCAAATTATGCACAAAGCTCTTAGCTCCCTCTCCAGAAGGAGAGAGTTGGGGTGAGGTGAATAAAACGAAAGAAAGGATTAAATTCTTATCCAAATAACACTTTATACTAACTGATGTTACGCAGTGTTTTTAAAGCCCTCTCCTTGGGGAGAGGGTTGGGTGAGGGGTGTGTTGTATTGTTCCAAATAAAGAACAATAAGCGCTTAGAATGGGCTTTAGCGGTTAAAGATAAAAGAAAAGAGCCCCCTCACCCCAGCCCTCTCCCCAAGGGAGAAGGAGCTAAAAACAAAGAGTTGGGAAGTCTGATTAAGAATAAGAACTCTCTTTATAATGAGTTTATTTTTAGAAATAAAGTCGTGTAGATACCTATGCCCTTTGGAGAGGACTTAAAAATAGGAAGGTATTACTTATTCCTTGTTCTGCGTAACATCAGATACTAAAATAAATACAAATAATGTAATGACCAGCCCCCTCTCCCATAGGAGCAGGCTAAAGCAGGATACTTTAACTCTCAATAAACTCCAATCCATGAAAAAAATATTTCCTTTCTTGCTGGCTCTATTGCTTTACCATAGCAGCAGCCTCGTGCTGGCTGAACAAGAAAAAAAACAGCCAACCATCTCTCCTTGGCTGTATAAGCAACTGAATAAAGCCGATGAGCTGATTGCCAGCCAAGCGTACCCGCAAGCGCGCAAAAAACTGGTGAAGTTGCTTCCCGATCTCAAAAAAAACAGCTACTCTCAAGCCCTGACCTTGCGCAGCCTTGCCTCCGTGTATGCTTTAGAAAACAAATACAAACAAGCCACACAGCATTTATTGCACTGCTTACTCACTCATGCACTGCCCGAAGAGCAACAACAACAAGCCACGCTGAATTTAGGGCAATTGTATATGGCGACCGAACTGTATCAAAAAACCATTGATACCCTTGCCAATTACCGAGGTAAAAAAGATGCACAAATTCTTGCGCTCCTCGCCAATGCTCACGCGCAATTAAAGCATTATAAACAAGCACTGCCTTATATAGAGCAAGCAATTAAACAAAGTAACAAACCACAAGAACGCTGGCTGCAACTGAATCTTGCGCTCTATTATGAGTTGGAAAAATACCCGCCTGCGGCTAGATTGCTACGGAAACTTATCGCAGCTTACCCAAATAAAAAAACTTACTGGCAACAACTCAGCACCACCTATCAACAAAGTAAACAGTTTGCTCAATCGCTCAGTATTCAGAAACTTGCCTACAAAAAAGGCTTTCTGAACTCCCAAGCCGAATTATTAGCTTTTATTAATTTATTGCTCTACCAAAAACAGCCCTTTCAAGCCGCAGAACAATTACAAATCGCCTTGAATACCCAGAAAATTAAAAGTACCAGCCAACACTGGGAGCAACTCGCCCACGCTTGGACCAGTGCCAGAGAATACCCTAAAGCCATAGCCGCCTTAGAAACTGCTTCTGCCTTAGATGATAAAGGCGAATTGTATTTACACCTTGGGCGTATTCATGTCGAACAAGAACACTGGCAACAAGCCATTGAGGCTATTCAACTGGCTCTTAACAAAGGACACTTAAAGAATACAGGTGAAGCTCATATTTTACTCGGCATGAGCCTATACGAAACCCAACAACTCAAAGCCGCTAAAAAATCGTTTCAACAAGCCGCGCAATGGCAGAAAACCAAAACCTCCGCGAATCAGTGGCTAAATTATATTAAAGGCAGTCGGTCTATTTAGAGACATCTCATTCCTGCATGCTATTAGCAGCAATCCATACTCAACGTGGATTCTCGATCAACTAACTTTGGGAATGACGGCGTTTGATTACATACAGGCCTTTAAAAGCTTTTCCGTATTGGGCTTGCATTGTTTCAGCCCAGTTTGCATTGTCTATTTTTGGGGCGTTATCGGCTTGTTTAAGGCGTTGTTGGGTTTCTTTGACGTAATCTTCGCCTGTTTTCTGCTTTACTGGCTGTGGGGGGATTGTTAGTATGCCTGTACGGCTGGCAGTGATTAGGCTGTGTAGGTAGGCGATAGGGTTTCTGACTTCATTGCGTTTTAAAGCATCGCTTAGCACGGTTAATACGAGGGCGGCTTGTGCTGTACATCCAGAGTGTTTAAGGCTTTGTGGGCTTGCTTGTGATGCTTTGCTCTTAGTTGTTTGGGTAGTTGGAGGATTTTAAGCTCAAAAACGACAACGGGGGGCTGGGGTATGTTTTCTTTATTTACTAAGAAAGACTCTTTACTTCTTAAATAGTGAAAATTCTTACCAGTGTAAATTCCAGCACTCTGTGATTCTACGGGAGGTATAGAGGATTTCGGGGTGGATGGGAGCATGGAGATTTCTGAGAAGAACCATTCTGATTTTCGGTAGCTTCGTCTGAGTACGGCAAAGCCATGAACGCGTAATTGCTTTAGGATTTTATAGATTGTTGTTCGGCATCGGTTAAGGACATTCTGCAAATCTTTGACTTGCATTTTCCAACTGGGGGGACGACTTAAAAGATAGCTTAAAGCGGTTCGAGCATCGCCTGAAAGGTTGGCGTTTGCTAGATGGGCGTTACCTATGACGGTATAATTATCGGTGTGTTTGGTCTTGTGGATATAGATCATGCGCTAGACTCTCTTATATAGACTAAAGCATAATTTGTGATTTTAATCGGATTAGATTAAAATTGAATCATGCCCTTGCCATGTCTCGTATGGTTAGGGATAGCACTTTGGGGCAGTTTCCGCTGCTCCAAGGTACGCCAAACTTAATAATCGTATTAAGTTCTGTGTTTCAGTTTTTATTCTAGCACTAAATATTCTAAATTCACTGCTTTTTTGTATTCTTTTATCTTAATTTGTGGGTTTCTGGGGCTGGAGTCCGCGTGTTTATTAATCAGCAGACATAAAAAAACCCCATCCAGAAACATCCGAATGAGGTTTTTAATACAATCGTAGGGTGGTTTCGCGTAGCAAACCGCCTATCGTGTCATCGTGTAATAATGGTGGGTTGCTATCGCGAACCCACCTTACGCTATACACATTACAGCGTTAATGTTCTTGCTTAGGCAAAAGATCTTTTAAGGCATTTTGATAGGCCATTTTAGCGGTTCCTGATATTGCAATTAAAGCATTGTATCTTCTTATTTCTGTTTCAACGAACTGTAAGCTTTGAATTTGTCCTTTTGCTTCATCTGACAGGTCTTTTAATAAATATTCTACGCCATCTACGGTGATTTTAGGTTCTACTGTTTCGCTCATGTTGTTATCCTTAGTTTTATTTTATATAAAAAAAAGCCTCAACCATATTTGATTGAGGCTTTTTAGGGATTCAGTTCCTTAAGGCAGGAACTTAGGCTACTACGCTAATTGATTCGCCTGTTGTTAATGGGTGGGGGGCTATCGCGAACCCACTTTACGTTATACACCTTACAGCCTTTAGTACAACCGTATAGGGTGGTTTCGCGTAGCAAACCGCCTATCGTATCATCGTGTAATAATGGTGAGCTGCTATTGCAAACTCACCTTACAGTGCTAGCTATTATGCAAAAATGATATCTGCTGTTGTTAATACTGCCTCTATAATACCAACTTCAACAATTGTATCACCAGTAAATTCATCAGCATTAGCATCACCTGTTATTTGGTAAAGAGCAGATGAATTATCATCAACAACTACGGCATAAAAAGTATTAGCAGTATCTGTATAAACTGAATTTGCATTCATAAATGTTAAAGCAGCAGCAGTTGTATCTGCATCACCAGCAGCTCCAGCATCAAAGAACAATACATTATCAGCAGTCGCTGTATAAGTAACTGCTGCACCAGTTGCCGTAACTGCTACATCAGCAGTCAATGCATTAAAATCAATAACATCTGTACCAAGTGTAAAACCAGCAATATTAACTGCAAAAGCATCAGGAGCTGCAGCAAATACAAATGTATCTACAGATGCAGAAGCTGACATAGTTACAGGAACAGTTGCTTGTATAGCACTTATTTCAGAACCAACAAGTAGGTACTCAACAGTGTCCATAACATCTAAAATACCAGTAAGCTCTACACCACCATCAGTCGTTGCTCTAGCAAGAGCACCGGCATGAGCAGATGCAGTTTGAGTATCATATGTACCATCAGCTGCTAAAAATGTTTGAGCTACTTCAATATTTAATGTTGTAATTTCTGCTTCTGTAGTTACTGGATCTTTACCAGTTTCTACATCAACTTCAATAGTCATGTTAGCTACTTGAGATAAATCAGTCGCGGTATTATTAGTACCAGCTGCAAAGGCAACTAACTGAGTATTTGTAAGTGTTAGGTCTGCATGTTCTACATAAAAAGCATCTGTCGCATCCTTAGCCATATCCATATCAATTGTATCTACTGCAATAAGATCAGCAATATCAGCATTAGCATCGATTTCAACAGCTACAGTACCAGTTAATGTTGTAAAGTTACCCGCTTCAACTGCAACTTCAGCAGTAGTACCATCATCTGCATCATGATTCCACATTGAAGCAGTAAATACACCATCAGTATCAAATGTACCTACAGTTGTCACTGCAGCTTGCTCAGGAGTTAATGTTAAAGTAGCCGTTTCATCTGCTTGAATAGCAGTTACACCTCTGTGCTCAGTTAAATCAATAGTTTCACCAGCAGCTACTACAACTGCTTGTCCATCACCTGTAATAGCACCTTGTTGAGCTGCAGTTAAAGCATCCCATTGTGCATCAGTTAATTGTAGTGAAGCACCTTCAGCAAGTTCAATGTTAGCAACCGCTGTAAGGTCTAAAGTACTAAGACCCGCATCATCAACTAAAAGTCTTAAATCTACAGCACTATCAATTAATAAAGTACCATTAGCACCTGTATTGATTGTTAATGATCCAGCAGTAGCAGCAGCTTCAGCACTTGTATCAGCTCGAGTCATTGCACCTAACGTTACAATACTTCCAGCAGCACCAGCAGAGATATCAATGACAACATCACTTGTAGAACTCATTGAGAAATCATTTTCAGCAACAAGATCAGCAGTGTTGTCATCATTCGCAGCACCTAACATCACAGTAGTAATACCTGTACCGCCTGTGATTGTTAAAGTCTCGCCCGCAGCAACAGCTCCAGTAATAATACCTAGATCAAGATCACCCGATAAACCTGAAGCATCAATACTTTGTAAATCAGCAGCGTTAATACCAGAATTAGACTGATCTGTTAGAGTCTCATTTGCAGCAGTTGCAGCATCATCAACAAGAATATTATCTGTACCAAATGAGATATCACCAGTACCTGTTAATACTAAATTGCTGAAATCAGTTGCATCAGTATTTGCAGTCATTGTAAGTGCAGGGCTTGCACCTGGAACTAATACTGTACCCGTAGAATTATTTACAATATTAAGTGTATCAACATCACCATCAGTCATATCAAGAGAAGTAATAGTAATATCACCAGCACCTGTTAATGTTAATGTAGCTTCTGCATCATCTGCACTTGCATTTACACTTGTAAAAATAATAGATCCGATAGAAATATCTGTAGTCGCATTAATTTCTACTGCCAATAAATCATTGCTAGTCGCTAATAAATCACCAGCAATAATATTTGCAGAACCTTCAGAATTGATAGTTAATGTTTTAAACCCAACAATACCTGCTGTAGCTTCAGACACATCTATATCACCATTAGCAGCAGGAACAGTAGCAGTAGCAGCAGTACCGACAGATACTCCACCTAGCATAGTAATATCTAGAGTTTCAACTCTAACATTACCTTGTAAATCATCAAATTCTAAATTACCATCTACAAAAGTATTAGCTTCCATAGTGACAACTCTATTTGTAAGATTAATTACCGCATCTGCAATAGCAGGTGTATGGATATCAAGAACAATATCAGTATGTAAGTTAGAAAGAATTGCTTCTACATTTTCATCATCAACTAAATCTGCATTAACTTTTAAAGTGGTTAAATTAGAGCTATAGTTAGAAAGGTCTAATCCACCAGCTGTATCTTCTACAATACCATTAACAATGTCATCTGTATCACCATCAGCATTTATATCTAAAGCAGTTGTAGCTGTTATAACATTTACAAACCCTAATTCCACTGTAGTATCTGTCGCACCATCTTCTACAGTTACTGTTCTTTCATGAGCTTGTAATTCAGTTGCCATTACAATTGTTTGATCCGTTGCTAATTCAATAGAAGCAGCACCTAAATCAGTTGCAGCATCAAGCGTAACATCTTCAGCTAATGTAATTTGACCAGCGTTTGTAATACCATCAACAACATCAACATTAACATTAACATTATCTAAGGAGAAACCAGCATCAATGTCAGCTTGAGTTAAACCTGTAATATTTAAGGTACCAAGACCTGTAACAATTGGAGTAACCTCTAAATCACCATTAACATCATAAGTTGCAAATGTCATGAATTGTGCAGCAGTCATACTAACTGTTGTACCTTCTGGAACTTCAACCCCTGTTGCACCCGTTAAATCTGTATCAGCATGTAACGTTACAAGAGCGTTAGTATCTTCAACAGTGACTGAACCAAGAACAACACCTTCAGATGAACCTGCAGGTAAACTGAATGCATCTTCACCAAGACCCGCAACATTTAATGTAGCTACATCATAATTAGCATCATTTACATCTGTAATAGCAGCCGTGATATTTGCAATACCGATAGCATCGATTTGGTCAATTGTTAATGTTACTGTAGCAGTATCATTATCACCAGCATTAGAATCATTATTATTTAAAACAATTGCATCTATATCTGTAAGTATCATTGCTGATAAATTTACATCTGTAGCTGTATCATCTCCAGCAGTACCGATAACTAAAGTCATTGCACCAGCAACAGCAGAAGCATCTATTGTTTCAAAAGCACTTGCACCGTCAATTCCATCTGTACTTTCAAGTACTAAAGATACATCATTTGCACTTGTTAAAGTAATATCGACAAGACCTGCACCAGTAGCTGCATCAGTAATACTATTAATCACAGCATCACCGTCAGTCACAACAATGTTTGCAGCGATAGCATTATCTAAGATGATACCATCAACAACAATTGCACGTTCAGTAGCCGTTGACGTTTCGCCTAGTGCTACACCATTGTTATTAATTTCGATTTGTGCAGTTGCACCATCAAAGAAATATTCAGCTTGAACTGTACCAACATTTGATTCGTCAGGATTTGCATCTGATTTAGAAAGTTCATTCCAATCTGCAAAACCATCCCCTTGTAAAAGAATAGTTGGATTAACAGCACCCCAAGGAACATTAGCGATTGTAAGAGTTTGGCCTGAATTACCTTGTAAACCGATCACTTCTACATCGTGAGTGTTATCACACATAGCAATAGTATAATTGCCACCATTTAACTCAGTAACAACATATTGAGCAACGCCCGTTGATTTAAATCCACCATTTAAAGCATCAGTTGAATCACCAACATTTCCTGTAAGCTCAAGGTTAATTCTTGTATCAGCTGCACCATTACCAATAATCTCACCCCAGTTAGAAAAATTAACACCGGTAGTAATATCTTCAAAGTTAGCAATCGTCATTCCTGACAATGCTCCCGTTAATCCTGAGAAGTCAATTGTAAAGTTCTCTTCACTTATAGCAATCGGTGCATTAAACGTTACATCATGTGTTCCAGTAATATTTACTGTCGTTGCAGCTGTAGTGAATTCAGTAATAGTACCAATATCATTTGCTTCAATAGTTACAGAAGCCTCTGTAGAATCAATTATTACGATATCAGTAGAAAGATTATCAGTTGGCTCTTCAAAACCGTCTGCAGTTCTTTGAACTTCAACATTGTTTGTCGCATCGCCATTATTAGTGATATAACCTGTTTCGTTAAAACCAAGTCCAGCATCAGTAATGACAACATTACCAGCAAAGTCATTTAAGTTAATATCACCTGTCATTGAAACATAATTAAATAACTGTTCTGCAGAGATTGTTAATGTCGCATCACTTTGGAATTCAAAAGATAAATCAATGTTATCGCTATTAAATCCAGATAAGTCACCTAATTCGTTGAAGTTTATATCTTCAGTTACAACGATATTGATTTCAGCTTTTGCACCAAATGATTGATGATCTACAGAGAATATAGAAGCATCTGTAACAGCAGCAACCGCTTCTACAGCAGCAACAGCAGCAACAGCAGCAACCGCTTCTACAGCAGCAACAGCAGCAACAGCAGCAACAGCGTCTACAGCTTCTACAGCTTCTACAGCTTCTACAGCTTCTACAGCTTCTACAGCTTCTACAGCCTCTACAGCCTCTACAGCAATTCCATCAGCAGCATCAGCAGCAGCAACCGCTTCTACAGCAGCAACCGCTTCTACAGCAGCAACCGCTTCTACAGCAGCAACCGCTTCTACAGCAGCAACCGCTTCTACAGCAGCAACCGCTTCTACAGCAGCAACCGCTTCAACGCCAGCAACAGCAGCAACAGCAGCAACACCAGCAACAGCATCTGAAACAGCAGTTAGAGTTTCAAATTGAGTAGCTGTTAAAGTAAGAACAACTTCTCCAGCCTCACCAGAACCAGCAGCTTCATTATCAAATATAACAGCAGTGATTCCTGATAAAGCAGCATGGCTTAAATCAGTATTTTCATCAATAGATAAAGTTACATCAGATCCTGTAATAGATGAGCCATCATTTAATGTTAATGTATTATCAGCATCATCTGATTCTGAACCTAAAACAACAGTTGAAGCTTCAGTACCCGCATCTACCGTTAAGTTGATATTAGATACATAATTATCATCTGTTCCAGAAAGGATTGAGATAGTATTTGTACCCGCTTCAGATGCGACACTTACATCAGTACCTGATACAGTAATCATATCATTACCAGTTCCAGTGGTAACAGATACAGCAGTAGCAGTAGTGGTAATTTTATTATTACCGTTACCTGTTGTAATAGTAGAAGAATCTGTAGCAGTAGCCGTAATTGTGTTATTACCATCTTCTACAGTGATATCAGAAACTAAAGCCGTTACAACAATCTCGTTATTGTCTGCACCAGCATTAATAGTTGCTGAAGACTCAGGAGTCTCTATAACGATTTCATCATCACCTGAGTTAGAATCAACAATGATTTTACCATTTGATGTTGAAGATGTTAAGTTGATATGATCATCAGCAGATGTACCTGTAAAAGTAACTTCATCATCATGAGTTAACGTTAAATCAACACCTGCAGTATTAGCTGAAGCATCAATAGTAACAGGATGTCCATCAATAAATGAAGCAGCCATATCATCTGTAATAACTAATTCAGCATCACCAGAAACAGTTAACGCTTGGATTGTGCCATTAGCAAATGTATTATCAGCGGTTAATATATTACTTGTACCTTGAGAATCAATATTTAAAGTACTATTACTTTGGGCAATATTAATTGTAGCATCACCCATATCTCCAACATTTAATACTAAGTTCATAGCATCGCCCATAGCGAATGCGTAATCTACAAAGATATCTGCTGAAAAGTGACCATCTAAAGTAAGTGTGGCATTGTTTCTAATACCCACTACTGTTAATTCACCTAAATCAGCACCAGTGTTATAACCTTCAGTAACAACAACATCAGTTATATCAATTGCTCTACTTAAGTCTAATGTAGAAGCGCTTGTGCCATCACCAGATATTACTGGGTAAGTTGATTCATTATCTGCATCAGTATAAACATTTGGTAGGTTTTGAACCATCACTGTTTGTACATTTAAGATAGCTAAAGGTTGTGCGTATGCACCCTTCATATCTACTTCTATTACATTGTTACCCTGACCAGCATCTATGTAAGCTTGGTGTAATAACTCTGTTCTACCCGCTACGATAAGTGTGTCGCTAGAGCGTGTCAATCCACCTTCAAAACTACCACCATTTTCTTGCGTAGTTGTTAAAACGATAGGTTGAGTAGTCGCTTCAGTTGCAGCTACAAGGATTTCTTGAGAAAATCTTGATGTTAAGTCTGCATCATTATCGCCGTTGTTGTTATTGCTGCCTTCAGCCTCTGAACTTGGTCTAACAAATAATAGGTTTTCTATAAAATCTATGTAATCTTCACCCAGAGACGCTTCCGTAGAAATAGTGTTACCGTCATCTGTCGTAAAAGTAACCGTACTAGTATCACTAGTAGTAGCACTCTCATTATCAACTGAGCTAACACTAGTTACTAGAGAAACGCCGTTGTCGTCTATTAGTCCTAGTTGTGCTAAATCTATACCTGTTGTAGATGCAAGGAAGTTTAGCATTGCATCTGCTGAGATATCACCCCACATAAGCTCACCAAGAGTAGCATTTGTAGCAGCCACTACTGATTCTTGTAGTGTAAAAAGCTCTCTTCCAGCAGATCCAGTAGGCGTATTATCTTCAACAGGTGTTGTTGAACCACCATTACTATCACTAGCGATAACAACGGTCGTGCCATTTGCTGCACCTTCACCAGTCGCCGGAACGGTTACACCTAAATCTTGCGTTACAAATTCTGCAAAAGTTTTTGTCGTGCCAGTAACGCCTGCTGATTGGTTTGCACCTACGTTAAAAGTAAAGGTATCTGCATCACGAATATCAAGTACCGCACCATTGCTTAAGGTTAATACCATTTCATTAGCAACAACAACACTTGAAACAATTTCTAAGCCTGCAACCAACTCAATTGCATTAACGCCACCTTGGTCGATAATAACAATTTGCTCACCCGCACCAATAAGGTTATGGTTAATAGAGTAAGTCTGGTTAGCATCGCTACCATTATAGGTATCGCCTGCTGTTTGAATAATCGTATATTGATCGGTAATTTTTTGGATAGTCATTTTTTTTCCTAAATTTTAATACAAAAACTTAAATATAAATATTATATGTTTTAACTAGATGATAGCCATATCTATTGTTGATAATGTTTCATCGACAATACCTACTAATGTTAATTGTAACGATTGACCTTGGCTGTCTTCGTCAAAAATAATATCTGTTAAATTAGCTATGGATGATGAAGATACGGTGATATCACTTAAAAAACTAGTTGTTGAAGTTTGCCCACCTAGTACATCAATAAAATGCAGGCTATCTTCGCCTACAGTAAAGCCTGATAGTGAGACATTTTCATCTAACTGTGAAATCACTTGCCCTGTCGAGCTATCAATCGCATAAGTAAAATTCTCAACAATACCGTCAACAGCTACTGTATCGGTAGTAATTGCAATATCATTATTGGGTGTATATTCGCCAATAATAACTGCTCCGCCATTTGCAACTTCACCAACAGCAGGCATCGTTAAACCCAAATCTTGCTCAACAAACTCAATAAATGTTTTTGTCGTACCTGATTCTCCCGCGGCTAGATTTCCAGCTATATTAAAATCAAACGTATCTGCATTACGCACGTCGATTTTTGCACCATTAGAGAGTGTTAATAACACTTCATTAGCAACAACAATACTTGATGTAATGCTAAGGCCGTCGACTAGTTCAATGGTATTGTGTCCACCTTGATCAATAATCGTAATCATATCATTAATACCAATCAGTTCAGAATTGATAGAATAAGTTTGATCTAATTCATTGCCTTGGTAGGTATCTCCCGCTGTTTGAACTATTTTATAGGGGTCAGCTACTTTTTGAATGCTCATATTTATATCCTCATTTTTTTGCACTTTAATAAAAATATTTAAGTAATCTATAAAAAAAATGTAGCTCTAGACCTATATATACATTATATATAAGACTAAAGCCTAATATTCAAGTTATTGAAAATATTTAATTTACTAATTCACTAGCCTTTAAACGTCAAAGGCTAGAAAACTTAGAGTATCAGTATAATTAACCAATCACTGACATATCAACTGTTGCTAATGTTTCATCAACAATACCCACTAGGGTTAGTTGAAAAGCATCACCAGCTGAATTTGCATCAAAGATAATATCAGTTATATTACTAATAGCTGAACCTGATACCGTAATATTGCTGATTAAATCAGCTGTTGTAACATTACCTGTTGCTACATCCACAAAGCTTAAGCTATCTTCACCAACTGTAAAATCTGTTAATGTAAAATCACCATTTAATTGTGATGTAACATCACCTGTTGAACTATCAATCGCATAAGTAAAGTTCTCAACCACACCGTCAACACCTACTGTATCGGCAGTAATTGCAACATCTACATTTGCTGGTGGAACAATAACGACTGGACCTGCAACAGAACCATCAAGCGTATCACCAAAGTCAACTTGACCAAGAAGTGAAGCGTTTGTGAATTCTAATGTAGTTGCACTTGACGTCAATTGGAATACATTATATTGACCATCATTTGCACCGTTCTCAACCATCAAGATATTAGCCATTGATGTACCAACTAACGTATCGCCTGAATCTTGAGTGTTATTCACATCCAAGTCAGTATCCCCAAGATTACCGTAAGTGTCTAGGTTATCTTGGATTGCAGAAAGTACATTTGCACCAGTCATGTTAGAGAACGTTTCAGTTGCATTACTAACGAAGTTATTTAAGATAATAACGTCATTTGCATCTGCAGATAGACTATTAACAGCAGTATTAGCTACGTGTATAGTTGAAACAGCCGAAACTTGTGATACAAGACTACCAGATGATGTTACTTCATTAAGCAGGTAAGCTGAGAAATCAAGCGCATCTACACCTAGTGCAGCAGTTTCATCATAGTTAACAATTGTATTGTTACCGATATTTGCACCAGAGAACACAATTGTGTCATTACTGTCGTTATCAGTACCTAATACTGCAACGTCATTACCGCTACCTAGGTTGATTGTGTTATCACTACCAATGTTAGCAGCTTCTGTACCTGAAATTACAAGCGCAGGCGCACTAGAAGCTTGAACAGCTGCTGCTGCTGCATCTAATACACTCTGTGTAAGCACTGCATTAGAATCATTCAGTAAGTTGATGTACGCATCTTTAAGCACTGCTTGTTGGGATACACTTACATTTGCAAGTGTCACTGCTTGAACAGTGATTGCAATATCTGTACTTACGTTAGTTCCATCAATTAATGATGTAATAACAAGCGTATTCTCAGGGCCATCGTTAGCAACTAAAAGTTTATTCAACACGTCGTTACCGTTGATTGCTGTTTTAATTGCTTGATTTGCTTGAGCTTGGCTACCAACACTGACTGTTGTTGGGATAACAGCCGATGATTCAAAACCGTTATTACGTGAAACAGCGTCACCAGCCGTTACACCAAGAGCAGTAGGTCCAGAGTACGTTACTGTTAATATCGCACCATCTAGGATAGCTGATGCACCAGCACCATTACCATCTAAATCGTTATTAACAGGAGCAACAGCATTTACTGCCCATTTTGACATATCACCCGTGTTATCAGCATAAACTGTATCGTTACCAGTACCTGTCATGATATGGAAATTACCTTGACCCGATGTAGTCACTGTATCGTTACCAGTACCTGCATCAATAGATAAGTTTGCATTTGATACTGAGTTTTCATATCCAGCAGCAGTGAAATCATTCACAATTGACGTTGTGATTGAATCATCACCAGCATTACCAGTAATATTTAAATCAAAATCTTCTCTTGTTGTTGTACCAAAAACGTCAAAGTTATCAGCACTGATTACAAGGTTTAATGAATCTGAAGCGGTACCTAATGCATAGTTAAATGCAATGTTATCAGTCGCTACGTTAGCAGCAGTATCTTGAAGGTCCATGTATTTACCAGCAACTGCACGTGTTAAGAATGCATCTACATTCACAGAACCAATCATTGTTGCAGCATTTAATGTTTGAACATCCGTTAAGTTAGCAATTGTTACATCACCGTTTGCACCGACGTTTTCTAGATTAACTACTTCCAGACCATTTGCTGTAGAGCTCATTGAAGCTAAAGAAGAATCTCTATTTACTTCAACGTTAAATTGTTGAATACCATCACTACCTTCATGAGTCGTACCATCAGACATGTTACCAATCAATAAATCGCCTGAAGGGCTGCCGTGACCAACATAATCAAGAACAACATCAACTTGCGTTAATGTACCCAGTGTTATTGGCGCTTCATTTGAAATCTTAGCCGCTACGTTATCTACCGCAGGTGCACCACTATCAGTAATCCACGCATCTGCATTATTGAAAGCAAGTACGCCAGCTACAGCGTTAGTAATAACAATCGCTGTTTTCTGACCCACTAGAGCAGATGTATCGGAGTTAAATACGTTAGATATATTACCTAATGTTGCTGTCAATCCAGATAAAGCAGGTTGCTCTGAAAGAAGCGTATTAATAGTATTTTTTAATCCTTCGTAACTAACTTGTGCAGCAAAGTCTGCAGATTCAATTATGTATTCAATATCATTCAGTGTAAATTTAAAACCGAAATACTGGTTATCATCTAATGGGTTACCGCCATCAGTCAACGCTTGTACATTAACTAAATCTAATGTTAGTGTAGCACCATCTTGTACTTGCCCAGCATCTGTTGGATGGTAGAACAATGCAGTGTAATCAACATCACCTGAATCACTCTTAGTCCAGTTAATTGTTGTTTCGTTTGAGTTTCTTTCGATACCTTCGATTACCACATCAGAACGGCTGTCTTCAGACCAGAATTCACGAACACCAATCATATCACCAGCATCGATATCTGCATTACCAATAGTTTGGTTATCGCCTGTGTTAGGATTTTCATCTTGACCTTGAACTTTCAAGATTTCAATGTTTGTAAATAATGGAGTTTCTGCTGTTTCTTGGTTATCAACCATAACCTCAACAGTATCAGTACCAGCACCACCATCAATGATGTCAGCGTTGTTTAATGAATTATTACCACGAGCGATAAATGTATCATTATCAGCTGTACCAGTAAGAATATCTTGATCCACTGTCAGATAGCTTGTATTACCTTCTACACCTGTATCAACAACAGGTGGTTCAACCACTGCATCTGTAACTGAAAGTACATCAACAGCAACTTGTGCCGCTGCTTTGCCCGCTTCTACGCTTAGCGCATCAGCAGTTACTGCTGATAGTACGCCTTTTACGGCTAAGCCTGCTTCAACACCAGAAGGGTCTTTATCGCCAGCCACCACTGCTGCCGTATAGGCTGTTGCAACCATTACTTTATTTTCTACTGCGGCAACATCCTCATTCTGAGCACCTTTAAGAATTTCAACCATTGCTAATTCTTTGCTGATGTTGCCAGCATCAATTTGCTCTGCCCAAAATGTTTCACTTACATCACGTGCTCGTGAGAATGATTGTAGGTAAACTGCGTCTAAGAATGCATCCGTACTTAAAGCAACAACTTCTTGCGCTTCATCAGAAGCTGCAAATGTTGTTGCAATTTCTTCGACTGTTGTCGTATTAGAATCTAGGTTGTCTGCATAAAAAGCAAGACCTGCTGGATCTGCTGCACGTCCAAAGTAGGCAATATACAATTCTTGTACTAGGTTTTCTGAAACAGTTGTAGCCATGGTTAATCTCCATAAAAATTTTAAATTGAGTCGAAATAAATCTTTTAATACTTACCAACAACGCCCTTAGCATTACACCAGGCCTGGTAAAGCTTAAAAATAGAGCCTTATCAGGAAGTATTTTCTTCCATTTAATTCAACTTTGACTCGATATCGAGCTTCAATAAAAGCAAACTCTTTGACAATTTTATGGGGAGTTGATTATCTAGTCAAGGTCTAATTAACCGTGATTTAATTATTGACTCTACTTTTACTGTGCTTTCTAATAAAACTGCTAACCGCTTCTCAAATCAGATTATCTAACCCTCTGTTTACAGATATTATATACACGGAATCTTGGGGGGGGGATGTATTTTAGCTGGTTAATATGACAGCTTATACACTCTAACAGACTGAAGGTGTGGGGTTCAGAAAAAGAAGTTGGACTATTTTAGCCTTTTATCACAATGAAAAGCGCGTAAATTATCTTCTTTTCCCTCTGACGCTTTGCATGACGCGCTACACACTTATATAGTTTGGGTATAATGCTATTCGTTGGTTTTTATTGTTACTATATTAAGAGGGTTTATGATGAAGGTGGGTATTGCTACTGTGCAAGTTCCATTTATGTCTGGAGGGGCTGAGATTCACGCTAGGTTATTAAAGGAGCAATTGGTTTTACGGGGCTTTGAAGCAGACATCATTACTTTGCCTTTTAGTTGGGATCCGCCTCAAAATTTGCTGGATCATATTCAGGCGGTTGAGCTGCTTGATTTAACCGCAGTGAATGGCCAGAAAATTGATCAGCTTATTACGATGAAGTTTCCTATGTATTTTGCCCATCATCCTAATAAGGTGGGGTGGATTCTGCATCAGCATCGCCATGCTTATGAGCTGTATGATTCACCGATGGGTTATCTGCATTTATCTGATGAGGGAAGGTCGGTGGTTCAGCGGCTGCATTATTTGGATTCGTTACGGTTGCCGGAGCACCAGCGGTTATTTACTAATTCTAAAACAGTAGCTAATCGTCTGTGGCGTTATAATCATGTTCATGCTGAGGCGTTGTATCATCCTCCTGAAGATTATGAGCGCTTACATTGTGAGCGTTATGATCCTTATATTTTGGTGCCTGGACGCTTGGAGGAGATAAAAAGGCAGTTGCTGATTCTGGAGGCGTTGGTTGATGTGCCTAGACTTGAGTTGGTTGTTATTGGTCAGGTTAATACGCCTTATGGACGAGTGTTTGAGGATAGGGTGCGTGTTCTTGGTTTGCAGAGTCGAGTTCATATAAAGGGGTTTGTTTCGCGTGAGGAAAAGATCACTTTGTATGCTAATGCATTGGCTGTTTATAATGGCGCTTTTGAGGAGGATTATGGCTATGTGACGCTTGAGGCCTTTTTTTCGTCTAAGCCTGTTATTACGCATACGGATTCAGGCGGGCCTCTAGAGTTTGTGGTTAATGAGCAGAATGGATTTGTTGTTGCTCCGTCTCCTGATGCGATTAGGACTGTTTTGACTTCTCTTTCTGTTAATTCTGCTCGGCCGTTGGGCGAGGCTGGCCGTCAGCTTATGTCTAATCTCAATCTAAATTGGGATTTCATTATTGATTCTTTAATTTCACCTTAATTATTTGTCACTTATCATTATTCACTGACCTCTAAACGATGCAAAATCCGTCATTCCTGTACGTTTTTAACAGGCATCCATATTCAAGGTGGATTCCCGATCAAAAGACTTCGGGAATGACGGCTTTTAACAGACCTTGGGAATGATGAATTTTTACCTGCATTTACCCGTGAATAATGAAAGGTTACAATTATTTACTTTAACTATATGACTATATAACTATATATTATGATTTTTTTAAAACTAAAGTCCGTTGTGAGGCGGGGTTTGCTCCTTGTGCTCTCTTTTCTTAATCGGCACCCTACTCTTCGCAACGCTTGCTATTCCTTTGTTCGATTTATTGGACTTTATAATGTGTTGACTGGATGGTTGTTTCGCCCAGAAATTGATGTTGTGGAGGTACCGCCTTCTGCTTATGAGCAGAGGCTTTATGTTGAAGTATCACAGGCTCTGGAAGTGAATATTGATAGCCGAGCTATTCCTTTAAGAAATAGAAAGAAACGCCTTGCTTTTGTTTCGCCATTACCGCCACTGCGAAGTGGGATTAGTGATTATAGTGTTGATTTGTTGCCTTTATTAGCTGAGCATTATGAGATTGATGTTGTTGTTGAGCAGGATGAGGTATCGACTCCTTGGGTTGTTGAGCATTGCACGATTCGTTCTGCTTCGTGGTTTAAAGCACACGCGGCGGACTATGATCGGGTTATGTATCATTTTGGAAATTCACCTTTTCATTCTTATATGTTTGATTTGATTGAATTCATTCCGGGCATTGTTGTTTTGCATGATTTCTTTTTAGGGGATGTTGTTCATTATCGTTATGAGTCAATTTTTGCTGATTATCTTTATCAGTGTCATGGCTATAATGCGGTTGCTGAACTTTTCTCTGGTCAATCTAGGGAGGAGCTTATATGGCGGTATCCTTTAAATTTTTCTGTTTTGCGCCATGCACTTCGTGTGGTTGTTCATTCTTCTTATAATCAAGGTTTAGCGCGTTCTTTTTATGGTGATTATTTTGCTAATGATTGGGCTGCTATTCCTTTGCTTCGTACTGCTAGACGGAAGCTTGGTCGTGAGGAGGCTCGACACACGTTAGGGTTTAAGTCGAATGATTTTGTGGTGTGTTGTTTGGGTATGACAGGCCCTATAAAGCTTAATCATGAGACTGTTAAGGCTTGGCTGTCATCAAGTCTGGCGAGTGATGAGCGCTGTATTCTAGTTTTTGTGGGTGAAAATAATCAGGGAGATTATGGTGAGACGTTGCTCTCTCTTATTGAGCAGGCTAATTTGGGGGAGCGTATTCGCTTTTCTGGCTGGGTTGACGAGGATCACTTTCATAATTATTTGGCGGCGGCTGATCTTGGGGTGCAATTACGAACACGTTCACGCGGAGAAACGTCTGCTGCTGTTTTAGATTGTTTGAATTATGGTTTGCCTACGATTATTAATGCGAATGGGGCGATGGCTGATTTTCCTGATGATGCTGTTTATAAGTTGGAGGATGACTTTAGTTTAAATCAACTTAGTGATGCTTTGGAATGTCTCTGGGAAAACGCTGCTCTTCGTGAACAACTGTCTTATCATGCGCGCACCTTGGTTTCGATGTTTCATGACCCTGCTCTTTGTGCATCTCAGTATGTCTCTACCCTTGAGTCGGCTTATTCGGGTTCTCAGTGTCATTTGTCGTCCATTATTACTGCTTTACGCCATTCTCAGCGTATGGATGTATCCGAAGGTGCATTACGTGCATTAATTCATGATATTGCTCCTTTTCACCCTCCTCTTGTTAGACAAAAGCAGTTACTGATTGATGTGTCTGCTATCGCCACGCTTGATATAAAAACAGGTATTCAGCGTGTGGTAAGAGCGCAATTAGAGATTTTATTACATTCTCCTCCTAAAGGCTTCCGAGTTGAGCCTGTGATTCTTAGTAATGAAGGAAATAAGTGGCATTATGTGTATGCTAGAAATTGGACTACTCAGTTTCTTTCTTCTGGGACTGAGCTGTTAAATACAGAGGACCTTCCTGTTGATTTCTTTTGTGATGATATTTTATTTTGTGCTGATTTAGTTTCGGGGCGTGTTGTTCCTGCTGCACGGGATGCTCTTTTATTTCAAAATCTTATGTCTGCAGGGGTTGATGTTTATTTTCAGGTTTTTGATATTTTACCTATTAGTCATCCTCAGTGGTTTTTGTCTGCAACGAAAGATAATCATACTGAATGGGCGGAAGTTGTAGCAAATAGTTGTGGGGCGCTTTGTATTTCAGAGGCGGTTGCTGGGGAGTTTCGATTATGGATGAAGCACTTGGATAGCCATTTATTATCACCTGATGCTGTTCGCTCTTTTCATCTTGGGGCAGATATTGATACCTCTTCTCCTTCGTTTGGCTTGCCTGATAACTCTTCTGAGGTGCTTGAAAGTTTGGCGGTGATTCCTAGTTTTCTACTTGTGGGAACGTTGGAGCCAAGAAAAGGCCATTTGCAAACATTAGCTGCTTTTGAGCAGTTATGGCAACGCGGTGTGAATGTCAATTTGGTGATTGTAGGTAAGGAAGGCTGGTTTAGTGATGGCTTAGTGAAGCGATTGCGTAACCATGCGGAAAGAAATCAGCGTTTGTTTTGGCTGGAGGGGATTAGTGATGAGTATTTAGGGCTGGTGTATGTGCAATGCCAATGCTTGATCGCTGCAAGTGAAGGAGAAGGCTTTGGGTTACCTCTTATTGAAGCGGCTCAGCATGAGCTGGCTATTATTGCTCGGGATATACCTGTTTTTCGTGAGGTGGCTGGAGAGTTTGCTACGTATTTTAATGGTATGTCAGCTGATGCTCTTTCTACTGCTGTGGAGGATTGGCTTAAGTTAGATGCTCAAGGACTTGCTCCTAGCTCGAAAGGAATGCCTTGGTTAACGTGGCGGCAAAGCACTGAAAATCTGATTCATTTACTGGGTTTGGAGCTGTCTGATTAGTATTGCTGGGCTAATTCTATTTATATTCAATGGTGATATTGTTTTTTCCATTGATTAAGTCGATTTCTATGTGGGTTTCATTGGTTCTTTTCATCACTGTCTCTCCATTAATTTGAATGGTTATATCGCTCTGTTTATTGTAGATTTTTGGTAGTATGAGTAATTTTGGTTCCTTAATATTTGAGTCAAATATTAAGTTTACCCTGTGCGTTTCATTTATTGATGTTGGCTCTTTAAGTTCATACAATAAATATGTGTTGCTGGCTCGTTGAGGAACGAATATTCTGGCACTGCCTAACGCTAAGTATGGGGTTATTTTTAGGCTTTTATTTTTCCAGTCTATGCCAAATAGCCCTTCAACCACTGCTTTTGATATGACGGCAGCACTCCCTGCATAATGGGATGATCCTTGTCCTTTTCCATCCACAGTGTCCCATTCATACAACCCTTTATTTTGATATGCCTTATTGCAGATTTCTTTTAGTTTGTTGAGTGCTTGAGGGTGATTGGCCTGAAACATTTGCTGTATTAATCGCGCGCCAAACCAGTCCCATTGTCCTCCGTTTTGGTATTCAAAATAATCATTGAGTGCAGGGTGCTGAAAAAAATCTTTTGGGTAAGGAGGCAGTAAAACCCCGCTGATTGTGGATATATTGAATAGTTTTTGTCTTGATATTGCCTGATGGATAATGCTGTTAGTTTGCTTTGGTATGGTTACTCCCATTTCTATCGCTACTGCATTGCCTCCCATTGGAAAAATATTGCCTTCATTGAATGTTTTATGTTTTTTGCGGTTGACGTGTCTGTGCGTTCGGAAAAAACCTTTATCCGGTTGCCAAAGATTAGCTTGTATATTTTTTCTTAGCTCTTTTGCTTGTTCTTTCCAAAAGTCCGCTTGTGCTTGATTTTCTGTTTCCTGAAGTAGGGATGATAATTTTATTGCGGCACCATAGGCAAGTGCATTGGTATAAATACCTGTAACTTCTGTTGAGTTAGGGTGAATATCTACTGACCTCTGGTCTGGGAACTCATTGCTTACATCACCCCAATCGGCTGTATGTCCTGATTTTATCAGCCCTGTCTTAAGGTCGCGTCGCTGAAAGTAAACGTAGTGTAGGGCATTTTGTAAGCGTAATAATATTGAACGTGAGTTTATTTTTTCCTGTAACCAATGATTCCCTATTGTTTTTGATATTTCATGGGCTGCAATGATTAGGCTAGTTTCTTGGTCTGTTTCTATGCTATTTTTTTCGTATTTATCATTTCTTGCAATCCAGTCTTGTAGTTCTCCATTTTCTTTTTGTATGCTTAGGTGTGCTTTTATCCATGATATTAAAATAGATTGAGAATAGGTGTAGCGAGAGATCGGCATTATTGTTGCTGAGTCTCTGATCCATATTTGCGGGTAGCTTGCTCCTGCTGTGAAGCCATAAACAGGGGCTTTATTAAATTTAAATTCTTGAAAATTTCCTGTGAGTATTTTATTGGATAATAGAGAGCAGTAATTTATTGCTTGCTCACCTTTGATATACCACTCTAATTGACTGTTATATTTTGTTATTTTTGGCTTTTTTATTTCTTTTTGTGATTCTAAAATTTCTAGTGGTAGGCTTAACTCTTGTGAGCCTTGTTCTTTGAACCAGGTTAGTCCTTCAACTACTAGATCAACTTTAACTATGTATTCTCCCACTGGATGTGAGGCGACATTAAGTTCAAGTATTATCGCTTCGCCAGGCGTTATTTCTTTTGGAAACTGGGTTCTTAGATTGTCTTGTGAAACTATTTTATTATTCTTAGTCAGTAAATGATAACTTATAAATATAGGGAATTTTTCATCTTGAGAGTCCCATTTCTTTGTCCCTATATTTTTAACTTTTATGGGAATGGTTATTTTCTCAAAATCATACCTGCTTATACTTTTATCTTTCGGGAGAATATGAGCTTTATATTCTGCTGCTATTCCAAGTTGAATAATAGAAAGGAAAAATAAACTGATAAATAATATTGTTTTTAGATATTTCATTATTACTCTCTATTGTTTTTCTATCTCTAAATACTATGGTTGTTTTTTTTAATTAGACACTATTTTTAGCGAACTAATTTCTTTATAAAAGCGATGACTTGTCTCAGCGGTTGTGTATATTTCCAAGATTTACTATTAAGGAGTTTAAAGTTTCTTTCTTCTGCCGCTTGGCTTCTTGCTTCTGCTGCTTGACTTCTTGCTTCTGCTGCTTGTGCTTTTAAATCTATCGCGTGTAATTTTAATTGGGCTTGTTTTATTTTACTTTCAGCTTGCCGGCTGTATTCTTTTGCAAGTGATTCTAATGAAATTCCATATACTTTTTCAAAAATAGGTTTATATATCTTTTCTAACTCTTCTGGACGTTCTTTTTGTGCAATGATGGCATAGTCAGGGCTAACACCTTTTAATACATCAAATAATGCTAATTCTTTACCTCCTATTAGGCTTTGTTCTTCTTGTAGTCTTACTATTTTTGTTTGCTTAAATCCATAGTATTCAGGAATAAAGGCGAGCAAATTCGGAGGAATCGGTTGGTTATGCGTGGGATCCATATAAAAGTCTGAGGTACTGACAACTATATTTTCAGGGTTGGGCGTTTCCAGTATGAGTAGCCCCGCAGGTTTTAGTACGCGCAGTGCTTGTTGAATAAGCTGTTTTAGGTCTTCAAATAAAATATGTTCGGCTATATGGAAGCCGGTAACGATGGTTTGGCTTTCATCCTCTAAAGCTTGTAGGTAGGTAAGTGCATCTTGCTGTGTGTAATTAAGCTGGTGTTTTTTACACACGTCGAGCATGCCTTCATCTAAATCTACACCGTGCGCATTAAATCCACCCATTTCTGAGAGTAGTTCGAGCCATTCACCTCGGCCACAACCGAGATCGATTGTTTGGCTCTCGGGGTAATGTTGCTTTAGTGGTTCCACAAAAGGAAGGTAGATACTTAGGCGAGTTTTTATTATGTCTCGTGATCCTCGGTATTTGTCTTCAAATGCTTTATAAAAGTTATCACTCACGTGTGTACCTCATTTTTGGGGGTAGCCATGCTGCGCCTACAAATTGGGATTTGTTTATATTTATAATATTAAATACTAAGGCTAGATCACGCCATTGGTAGTTTTTTTCTATATGTGTATCTGCAGTATGCAGGGCAATGGCAATCGAGTATGTGCCCTCGCCTAGGTTTAGATCAAAATCAAATTGATAGTTGATTTTTTCGCCTTGTTGTAATGTATGTAGTGGTTGTTTTAGGTGGTGGGTATTTGTACCAAAAATAGGTAACCCTAGGCGATCTTTGATAACGTAACCTAAAACCAGTTCATCAATATTTTTGTTGATATTAACATCAATTGAAAGACTTACCTTTTGCCCTACCCCTGCTGCCTCGATGACTTGGTTTTTATTGTCGAGTAGCTTAACATTTTCAATTGTTGCTTCTCCAGTTCCTGAAATTGTTTGGGTTTTACCCTCAATTGTCGCATTAAGGGTAACTGTTTCGTTTTCGCGCTCGGCTATCATGGCATTATAGTAGTCCATAACATGCTCTGGTACCCCTTGCATTGCAATTTTTCCGTCTGCAAGTAATATAGCGGTATCACAGATGGCTTGAATGGCTGATTTGTCATGTGAGACTAGGAGTAATGTACTTCCCTGCTGGCGAAATTGTCGAATGCGATCAAAACTTTTGTGCTGAAAGTAGCTGTCGCCAACGGATAAGGCTTCGTCAATAATAAGTATATCGGGTCTTTTAGCGGTAGCTATACTAAAGGCTAGGCGTACTTGCATGCCGCTTGAGTATATGCGAACGGGCTGGTCAATATAATCGCCAATTTCTGCAAAGGCTTCTATGCTTGGCATTAGCGAGTCTATTTCTGCTTGGCTAAGCCCTAGAAGTTGACCTGACAGGTAGACATTTTGCCTGCCGGTAAATTCTGGATGAAACCCCATACCTAACTCTAAAAGGGCAACAACATGCCCTGTTAGCTGCACTGAGCCTGCTGTTGCTTGGGTCGTTCCTGTGATTATTTTTAATAGTGTGCTTTTTCCTGCACCATTAAGACCAATAATTCCTAGTGCCTGTCCTTGCTCTACACTAAAGTTTATATCATTAAGAACCCATTTTAGTTGGTGCCTTGGGGTTCTATGGAAGGGTAGCCACTCTCTTAGTCTTGCCCAAGAAGTTGGGTATAGTTTGTAGGCTTTTGTGAGTTGGTTTACTTTAATAGCTGGCATTATAGTTCGTCCACTATTTCATGGCCGTGTTTTAGGTATAGGTGTAATGCTATTAGTATTAGGAGAATACTACTGATAATCGGGATTATCAGTGTCATCCAGTCTGGCTGTTTGCCATAGACAAGAATCGTTTGGTAGGCCGTAATTATGGGGGCCATGGGGTTGCTTAGCATTACAATTGAACGAATTGCTTCTGGTAGTAGAGTCGAGGGATAAACAATAGGTGTTAGCCAAAACCAAAATTGTAGAATAATGTTAAATAATAACCCTACATCTCTAAAAAAGACGTTTAATACGCCCAAGCTTATACCTAATCCAACGGAGAAGGTAATCTGAATAATCAGTATGGGAATGATGAAAAGTATTGCGCTACCAGGCAGTCCTCCTGTCCAAAATAAAAATACTAAAAATAGGCTTGCGATGATAGTAAAGTTAACTAATGCACTTAGAACGACAATGATGGGGAGTGCTAATCGCGGGAAGTTTAGTTTTTTTAGTATGTTGCCATGTTCAATAAATAGGTTTTGTAGTCGCCCTGTAATTTCTGCAAATAAGCCCCAAGTAATAATACCCGAACAAAGGTAGGTGCTGTATGCGTAGAATGAATCACTACCTGGTAATTTGGCTTTCATCACTTGGGAGAAAATAACGGTATAGATAATAATCATGGCGAGTGGATTGATTATTGTCCATATTGCTCCTAGTAAGGAGTTTTGATATTTCAGTTGAAATTCGCGGCGGACACTTGAGAGGATAAAGGCTCGGTATTGCCAAAGTGCAGTTAAACGTGAGTGAGTCATAGCTTATTAATCGCCCTTTTCTATTGAAGGCCCTAGCATCCATTGTAGTGTTTTTTCTAATTTAATCGGCTTTTCTAGTATAGGTATTAAGCTATAGAGTTGTTGGTTATTACCTTTCTGGCTTTTTATATCGGATTGTCTAACAAATTTAGGATTAGTTTCAATTTTAAGTGTGTGGTTTGTTAGTTTTTCTAGGATTGTTATGATTTCTCTAATACTGGTAAGGCTTCCTGAGCAAATATTAATAGGTGCCTTTCTGTTGGGACTTTTTAGTAGTTGTACGTAGGCCTCAGCTACCCAAAGTACATCTGAAAAATCACGCCATATATCTATATTTCCTAGGCTGATTACTGATTTTTTTTGTTTAAAGTGTTCAACGATCTTTGGAATGAGAAATTTATTATCTTGGCCTATTCCTGTGTAGTTAAAGGGGCGGGTAATAATAATATTTAATTTATTTTGGTAATTTTTTGCTATTTGCTCCATTGCCCATTTACTGCATCCGTAATGATTTATTGGATTAACTGTGCAGTTTTCATCGATTACTTCCTGTTTTTGCTCACCATAAACTAAGGCACTACTCGCTAAGATTATTTTTTTTGGTGCTTTTTTAAGTTTTAAGCAGGCATCTAAGATATTTTGTGGGCCAAAGGTATTAATAGCATAAATATTTGCACATGCACCATCAGGAATAAAGCTAATACCTGCCAAATTAATAATATAATCTGGCTGTATTTTCAGCATAATTTCTTCAACGGCAGTGCTGCTGGTAATATCAACTCTTTCAGTTATTACTTTGTAGCCTGCTGCTTGTAAAGCGGGAAATAAGTATTTTCCAGTAAACCCTGTCGCACCTAAAAGCCAAATTGTTTGAGCATTATTCATTTAGAATGCTTGATTGCTTTTAACTTTTTCTAAATCGCATTTAATCATCATGCAGCATAAGTCAGCGAGTTTTGTTTTTGGTTCCCAGTTGAGTATTTTTTTTACTTTACTGTAATCACCGATAAGAATATCCACTTCGGTGGGGCGATAAAATTTAGGGTTGACTTGCATCAGCAGCTGTCCAGTTTCTGCATGGTATGCTTTTTCTTCTTCGTCTTTTCCCTGCCATTCAACAGGAATATCGACCGTATTAAATGCAAGTTCTACAAATTGACGGACTGTATGAGTTTGATTGGTCGCGAGTACAAATGTATCTGGCTCATCATGTTGTAGCATTTTATACATGCCTTCTACATATTCTTTGGCATAACCCCAGTCACGCTTAGCATCTATATTGCCTAGCTCTAAGGGTGTTTGGTCGCCCAGTTTGATACGCGCGACTTTGTCAGTAATTTTTCGGGTAACAAACTCACGACCTCGTAAAGGAGATTCATGGTTAAACAAAATACCGCTACTGGCAAACATATCGTAGGATTCACGGTAGTTAACCACGCTCCAGTGTGCAAATAGTTTAGCTGTAGCATAGGGGCTTCGCGGGTAAAAAGGCGTGTCCTCATTTTGAGGAATAGCCTGTACTTTTCCATATAGCTCAGAGGTGCTAGCTTGATAAAATCGTATTTTTTTATCAACGATTCTAATCGCTTCTAACATATTTAATACGCCAATGCCTGTGATTTCTGCAGTGGCTTGGGGTTGTTCAAATGATACACCTACGAAACTTTGTGCCGCTAGGTTATAAATTTCTGCCGGCTTGGCATATTGTAACAAACGAATGGTATTACCTTGATCGGTTAGATCATGCTCAATGAGTTCGAGATTGGGATGATTTTCTGTTACACCTACATAGTTTAAACGCCAGAAGTTGACGCTGCTTGTACGGCGATAAGTCCCTATGACTTTATAACCTTTTTCTAATAATAACTGTGTTAAATATGCGCCATCTTGGCCAGTAATTCCGGTAATGATTGCTGTTTTCAATGAATAATTCCTGTAAATTATAATCGTGCATAAGGGAACACAAATACTTTTTTCTCTATCACATAGGCTAACTTATTTACGGCAGCCTATAAATAACACATAACCCATTAATTTATATATAAAATATAGAATATACAATATACAATAGTACCTGCAGTAGCCCCTAGTACATTAGCTTGCATATCAAACCAGCAAAAACCACTACCATAATAATGATCCCAAATTTCTTTTAACAAACCTATTGCCATAGCTAATGTAAAACTAAACACTAAACTAACGAAAGGTAATGTAAATAAACTGATAAAAAAACAAGCAATAAAGTGTTGCTGCTTATCCCTTTGTATTAATAATTGATATATATATTTCATGACACCTATATTATAACTTTTTATACAGTGCCTGTGTTTTCTTCGCTGCTTGTACCTAAGAATAAGGTTGAACTCGTTGCTGACCTTTTTTCTTTAGCTATCCTTTTGATGTATCAACTGCTGCCTCTAATTTAATTCATTAAAAATTTTCTGTAGGGCAGAAGTTGAGTTTTTCCATGTATTTCCTTGCATATGTACAGCTCCTTTTTCTGCTAATAACTGTCGTTCTTTTGGGTTTTCAAGATAATATTTTATTGTTTTTGTTATTTCCTGCTCATCTAGTGGGTTTAACTGTTTTGCAGCTTGCCCTGATATTTCACTCATTGCTGATTTTTCTGAAGTAATAACGGCTATCCCACTTGCCATCGCTTCTGCTACGGGCATGCCATATCCTTCATATAAAGAAAGATAAAGAAATAGTGTGGCGGCTTGGTATAGAGCAGGTAAATCTTTCTGTGCTATATAACCTAATAATATTATTTCTTTTTTAAGTTGCATGGGCTGAATCATACAATCTAAATCTCCCCAACCTTTTGCACCTACTAAAACCAAGGGATAATCTTTTTTTATTTGCTTGGGTAGCTGACTGTATGCTTTTAACAGGCTTTTGAGATTTTTTCGGGGTTCCTCTGTTCCTACTGATAAGAGATAGTTTGGTGGTAATTGGTATTTTTGTTGTATATTTATTATCCTTTCTGCATCCCATTTTACTCGAAACTCATTTCCAACTGCAGGACTAACTATTCTTATTTTTTCTTCCTTAATTGAGAAATTCTGTAAAATTTCTTTTTTACTAAAATCAGATAGTGTCACTATAATATCCGCTCTATTAAGTGTTTCTTCTAGGTTTCTTTCTAACCATTCCCTACTTGTTTTTGAATGATATTGTGGGTATTTTAGATGGGAAAGGTCATGTATTGAAGCAACTGTTTTACCCTTGAATGGCTGTAAGATAAAATTGGGTTCCCAGTAAATAACATCATCCGATTGCTTTAAAACTGTCTTTAAGGTTTTTTGTTGTACAATTTGGCGTAGTTTATAAGCATAGGGTATGTTCTTTATTATTTTTTTTAATTGCGCCCCTTTGCCAAAAAAAACATTATCTTGATTTGGCTCATCTAACAATCTTAATTTTTCTTGTATTTGTTGATGGTTATATTTTTTTAAGGGATCAAAGCCCGTTATTTCGCACTCTTCAATTAAGTATTTTAATATTTCTGTGGTGTAGCGACCTATTCCTGTAATCGGCGGATTTAGTGAATTTATATTGATTAATAGCTTCATTGATATTTTTGTAAAATCTCAGTATAAAGTTTGATATACACTTTTGCCATTTGTTCACTGGTAAATAATTGTTGATAACGATTATAAGCCGCATGGCCCATATCAGTTGCTAGGGCTTTATTATTGAGCTTAGTGATTGCATCCTTTAACTGCTCTGAATTCTTTGCTTCTACCACTAAACCCGTTTTATTATGTTGGTTTATATAGCTTGTCCCTGATTCTAGTTCAGTACTTAACATAGCCGTTCCTTGTCGAGCCGCTTCAAGTAATACCATTCCATATGCTTCCGAGCGTTCACAAGAAGGCAAAACCAAGGCTCTTGCCAGACTAATCAAAGCATATTTTTGTTTATTTGTGACCTTCCCCAAAAAATGCACATGGCTCATTCCCTGTATTTTCACATACTGCTGTAATTCCTCCATCTCATCGCCAGTCCCTGCCAGTAATATAAGAAAGTCTATTTTTTTAGCGGCTTCTAATAGGTAACGCAGCCCTTTGTAGTAACGAAAAACGCCGATAAATAAGAAAAAATCACTCCCATAGCGTTGCTGATAAATCTCTTTTTCATCTTGATAACTATGGGGATCAGGTGCCGTATTAATGCCATTAGGAATCAAAATAGCTGGGTGTTTTAATTGACTTAAAATCTTACTGCTTGCTATATATTTAGGCGATGTCGCAACCACAGCGGCCGCGTTAGCTAAAAATTTCTGCATTAGAGGTTGATATAGTTTTAATAGAACCTGCTGGCGAATAATATCTGATTGATAGCTAATAATATAAGGCTTTGAACTACGCAGAGCTAATAAATCAGCAAAAGGCCACGGAAACTGATAATGAATGATATCTGCCCATGCTGATAATTTAGGAAATTCTCGCCATAATTGCCATGAAAAGCCACAGGATGCCACTTCAAACGTCAACGGATAGCAATAAATAGTCGCTTCGGGGCGCTCTATAATTTCTACAGTTTTACAGTGACCACTCAAACAAACAATACGATTATGCACACCTAATTTGTGCGTTTCTAATGTCAGTTGACGTATAACCTCTTCTACCCCTCCTTGGGTATAAGGATATGCTGTTTTGTAAACATGTAAAACATTCATTAATCAATATCAGCTACTAACCATTGGTTAATATCTTCCAATAGCTCAATACTTAAAGTCCCAGAGGCTTGTTCAAAGCGTACACGGTTTTTGATGTAAGTGTATTTTGCGGATAATATATCTTTTTTTGCCGCATATTCACGTGATTGGGAAACCAACACATCGCCAATGGATTGCATTCCATACTTAAAGCCTTTTTCCATTGCTTCACGTGCTTTTGAAGCCGTTACCAACGCTCTTTTTGCTGCTTTAATACGTCTTAAACTCGCATTGGCACTTAAAAATGCATCCCGCGTTTCTTTTTCAATCGCTCTCAATAAGCTAATTTTTCTTTGCTTACTAATACTTAATTGCTTAGAGGCTTCTTGGCTTCGGTAGTACGTTGCCCCTCCTGAAAACAGAGGAATAGTCACATTAATGGATGCGACTTTTGTATCAATGACTGGCGTTTGACTGTTTTGAAATCCATTATCTGTATTGTAATATTGTAATTGCAGCTCAACCACAGGAAGGTGTCTGGCTTGCTGACTTAATACATCATAATCTGCGGCTTCAATCGCTTTATTTTGCGCATGAATTAAAGGATTGTTTAATTGCGCTTGCTGAGCAACCTGCTGCACTTCCCCTGATAAGGGTGAAAACTGAGCCCCTTCATTTAAAGTAGCTAGACCTTTTAAAGATTCACCCGTGAGTTCCATCAAATTCTGTTTCACAATATCTAACTGAGTCTCTATTTCTATCTCACCGGCTAATAGCGCATCTAATTTCGCTTCTAATTCATAGACATCCGTTATTTTTACAATATTTTTCTCATATTGCCTTTTTAACTGCTCTAAATTTTTCTCTGTCGCGCTTACTTCTTGCTTACTAAGCTTTAAATTATCTTGCTCTACTAAAACATTAAAATACCGATCCACAACATCGTAAATTAATATTTGTTGTGCTTGCTGATAATCTGCCAAAGACTTATCGGTTAGCGATTGGTAACGTAACCAATTAGAAAATTTAGAAACATCAATTAAGCTTTGAGTAATGCTAACAGAGTAGCGTTCCCCTTTATAATCGCTACTGCCTGACTGACCCGCAATCGAACGATTATTATAAGAAACATTCACACTGGCACTGGCTTGAGGTAATAAAGCCCCCCCTGCTTGTGCTTGCTGGGTTTCAGAGAGTTCAAACTGTAACTCAGCTGATTTTAGATTTGGATCGGATTGTAGAGCCTGTTGGTACACTTCCAATAAATTTTCAGCGTGAGCAGGAAGAGCGGCATTACTTAACACAGCGATGCAAAATAAACTTATTTTTTTCATACTTATTCTTCTATAAATGAACGTGCAAACGCATCACCAAGCGGCTGAACAAGATACTCAAATAAAGTACGTTCCCCCGTATTAATTAAAACTTCTGCAGGCATTCCTGCAATTAACACCAACTGCCCTAAGCTTTGTTTACTGACTGGCGTTAATTCAATCGTTGCTTGATAGTAAGGCATCCCTGTTACTTGGTCTTGTAAGCTATCAGCTGAAATAGTCTTTACTACTCCATCCATCACAGGGGTGGTTTTACTGCTAAAAGCACTAAAGCGCACTTCAGCCGTCGTGCCAACAGTTATTTTATCAATATCCATAGGTGAAACCTGCGCTGTAATCACCAATTCTTCATCTTCTGGAACAATATCTAAAATAGGACTTCCCGGAGTAATAACCCCTCCTTCAGTATGAGCTGACATCCCCATGACAAAACCTTTTACAGGGGCTTTAATGGTACTACGATAGGCTTTATCTTCTGCAGCCATAAGTTGTTCGTTAATACTAAATAATTCAGCATTTACTTCTTCTAACTGTCCTGCAATTTCTTCCTGAAATTTACGTTCTGTTTGAATAATTTGCAGTTCTGTTTCGCCTTGCTGCATTTTTGTACTGGCGACTTCGGTTTCTAAAGAGGCAATATCACTGTTGGTTTGTGTATGTTGACGCTGTAATTCTCGGAGATGCTGTTTATCGGCAAAACCATCCGCAAGTAAGCTACTAATATCATTGATTTCTTCCGCGTACGAAGCTAATAGCTGTTGTTTATTTATTTGCTGGTTTTTTAAACCGCCTATTTTTAAATCTAATTGTTTAACGCGTTGACGTAATAAATTTAATTCGCCTTCAATACTTTTTTTACGTGTTATAAAAATATGCTGCTGACCTTCTGCGGCTTCTTGCACACGCGAATCATCTAGCTGTTTTAAGGCAATCGGTAAAATAATTTTACGGGCATGATTACGCTCTGCTGTTAATCGAGCCTGCATGGCCGCGGCAGAAATATGCTGCCCTCTTAGTATTTCTATTTGGGCTTTTACCTGAGTACTATTCAGAGTTAATAACGTATCCCCTAAACTAACATAATCCCCGTCACGGACACTGATTTTAGCTACAATGCCACCTTCTAAATGCTGAATCGTTTTTCGGTGTGATTTTACTGTCACTACCCCAGTTGCTAACGAAGAGCTATCAATCGGAGCAACATAACTCCAAGTACCAAAGATACCAATGGTGACAAATAAAATACAGTATCCGATACGGCGAATTGGAATATCATTGATTTCTAAAATAACAGGAATATCAGCCTCTGTCGGCTGTTCCTCTTCAGGATAGATGAACTGTTTAAACTTCGATTTTAAATGCCCAATAAGTTGTTGTAGCTTTTGTGGCTGCTCTTCTGAAACTGTTTTTTTAAATGTCATAGTGATTTATTTTTAAGTTCTAACAAGGTCAATTTCATATCCAAATTATGCAACAGGTACGGTCACTGTTGCAGGCCTAGGCGGTGTAGCCGCCGCTGGAGCCTGCTTTTTCTGTAGCTGTGTTAGTACTTCATCCCTCGGCCCATAAGCCACTAATTGACCTTCATTAAGCATTAATAATTTATCCACACTGCCTAAGATACTGTTTCTATGAGTCACAATAATAACCGTCACTTGAGCTTGCTTCAATTGTGCCAAGGCTTTAGCCAAAGCAATTTCCCCTTGCTCATCTAAATTAGAGTTAGGCTCATCTAATACCACTAATTTAGGGTTGCCATATAAGGCTCTTGCTAAACCAATACGCTGTCTTTGACCACCGGATAAATTACCGCCTGTTACACCAATGAGCGTGTCATACCCTTCAGGTAAACGTAAAATAAGCTCATGCACATCACTCATTTTTGCCGCTTGTACTACTTTATCTGCATCAACCTGCCCAAAACGCGCAATATTTTCACTAATTGTACCTTCAAATAACTCAATATCTTGTGGTAAATAACCAATAAAAGGCCCTAATTCCATACGATCCCAAGCAAATACATCTGCACCATCTAAACGAATTTTTCCCTGTGCAACAGGCCAAATGCCTAGTAAAGCTCTCACTAAGGTCGATTTTCCTGCTCCACTGGGTCCAACAACAGCGACAGAATCCCCTGCGTTAATAGCTAAAGAGATACCTTTAATAACCGGAGATTTTGCCCCAGGTGGAGCTACCATAGCCTGTTCAATTTGAATTGAGCCCTTAGGGGCTGGTAAAGACATTTTTTCTTTATCTTCAGGAATTTGTATTAATAATTCATTTAAGCGTTTGTATTGTGCGCGCGCTAAAATAAAGCCTTTCCAGCTACCAATCATTAAGTCAATCGGGGCTAAAGCACGGCCTAGTAAAATAGAACCCGCAATCATTAATCCAGGGGAAATTTCTTGCTGTATCGCTAAGTAAGCCCCTAAACCCAGTACCAAAGACTGAAACAACATACGCAATGTTTTCGAGAGAGCGGTAATTAAACCAGCACGCGAACTTGCAATAGCTTGTAAAAATAGAACCTTTTCACTGCCTTTTAACCAGCGTTGATGAATATTTTCTAACATACCCATCGATTCAATCACTTCTGCATTTCTCAAATTCTTATTGACTAATGCCCGACCTTGTCCCGCTAGCCCATTGGCTTCTGCAAGTATTTTACTGGTACTTTTTTCATTTATAATCGCTAAGATAACCAATACTGTCGCTGCAAAAATAGCCACCCAACCATAGTAAGCATGAAATAAAAACATCAGTCCAATATAAATAGGCAACCAAGGTGCATCAAAAAAAGCAAATAGCCCATTACCCGTTAAAAATTGACGCAACGAAGTTAAATCATCCAAAGGCTGAGAATTGGCCTGCTGCCCACCGGTATAGAGTGATTTTTTATAGGCAATAACAAACAGTCTTTTATTTAATAAGGTTTCTAACTTAGCACTGACTCGCACTAAAATTTGGGAGCGCACCCATTCCAGCGCACCCTGAGTAATAAAAATAACAATCACAAGTAAAGTAAGCATTAATAATGTAGATTCACTACGGCTGCTTAATACACGATCATAGAGTTGTAGCATATAAATCGTCGGCGTTAGCATCAATAAATTAATGACTAAACTAAATGCCGCCGCTGATATAAACGCGCCTTTACACAGCTCTAATGCTTTTTGTAGATCTGACTTTATCTCTTTATTACCCATAATAAATATTTATTTATCTCTAGCTTAGTAAACAGGAAAATGAACACTTCATTTCTATATGACTCAAGAATTTAATTCGACATCCTCTCCCTAGCTCTAAAAAAGTGGGGATTCCTTATTGCTAAGGAGCAGGGGGATTATACTACCTGCTGGTTTCTGCTATTGACAGCTAAAATACCGCTCACTTCACAGACTAGCCCCCGATAGTCCTCGGGTTGTTTTAATGCAAACTATACAAGCTCTCAGACCCTGTACTGTTTGGCTTTTAGAAACCTAAACCAAAATTTATCACGCAATTCTTGAATAAAACCGCTCATTTTAACGTATAGAGTAAATTTATGTTAAATCTTTTATATTTCAATTAATTAAAATAGCTTTAAAAGAATCCAATCCATTGAAAAATAATATATTTTACTTACGCTTTAAGCTGTTTTAATCTATCAAGGTATTGCTGCACATAACTGAAATTAATACGTTCTTGCTCTAAGCGCAAATGGTGTTCTTGTAAATAGCGATAGACTTGTTGTTCTGAGCCACTAAGATAACTTAAGTTTTTTGCTGCACCGGAACGAATATCTACTCCAGTTAATTGAGCGCAATGCGCCAACGTCGGCATATCCATCATAATTGACTGCAATTTAGGACACAGCTGACGTAACTGCGATAAAATCGCCATACCATCCACATCTAAATCACCCCAATAATACAGTGAGGCCTGTTGCAAACAGTCTACATCAGCCAATCGATTGACGGCATATCCTGAACCAAAAATAACTAAGGCGTTCTCATAGTTCGGAAAGGCCAATAAATTTATCTTATTTTCCACAATAAAGACCGTTTTTACTGCTATCTGTAGTTGTTTAAAATCATTAACAGGTAAACTTAAATCCATTAAACCTTGAATAGCAAGCTGCCTATCTAATAAACGAAAACGAATTAACCCTTGCTCATAGCTCAAACCATAGCGGCGTTCAAACCCATGCTGGCTCAAGCCCGTGACTGCCGCATAATAATGCGTATCAGGTAATATTTGGCTCAATAGTTCGTTTAAAATACCTTTATGCTGCTCAATGAATTTACTATCCACTCCTTGGATATCAAGCTGTCGAATATAGCAACGCGGCTTAGAAGCTGTTTGGTTAAACTTTAAAAACACTTTGCAACCGTTAATTTTATCATGGCAATTCTTATCATATTTTCGGCAGTTGCAGGTAAAATCTCAAAGTCTTTAGCGAGTCGTCGAAAATTATTTA
>Ga0209292_1000361_pt1 | contig 61340 bp, 53 predicted proteins | sample GOMGulsemesocosm_2_FD_184634 | JGI IMG/M metagenome (GOLD analysis project Ga0209292, IMG submission 184634) | Methane-oxidizing microbial communities from mesocosms in the Gulf of Mexico - GOM9C Gulf of Mexico (SPAdes) (version 2) | ecosystem: Environmental > Aquatic > Marine > Cold seeps... | reverse complement strand
ATAAAGAACATTGTTAGCTATCAAGCCGAAGTCGCCATGCTCACTTCATATTGGGAAAAAGATGTGCTTTACGCTTATAATTATTTACGCAGTAAAATAGGCAATGAACAGCCGATTTCAATTGTAGCAAGTGGTTGCGCAGTAAGTGAGGCCGTACAAATAGCTGATAAAATGCGTGTTAATAGCTTTGTTATTCTTTCTCCAATCATGGATTATATGGAAAAAGAGCAATATAAAAACTTAATTGATATTCCTGCTTATTTTGTCAGTTCTGCGCATCATTCCGATAGTTTTTTAACGGCTCAAGAATTATTTTCGTGGAATGGCGATAGCCGCTCAACAACACAGGTTTTTAAAGGTGTAAATCAAGGGCATAGTTTATTACGCCGGAATAAGTTTTTAGCACAAAACCTCGCTACATGGCTTCGTGGAACAATGAAGTAACCTCAATAATTTTTACTTTTCAAAAACCGTGTCGAGAATAATCGACGAATTTGTCCTTTCAATTCCTTCTAAAGCACAAACCAAATTAAGAATTTCATTTAACTTTTCTAATGTTTGCGCTTGAATTGTCGCTAATAAATCGTACTCACCGCTAATAGAATAAATATGGCTAATATTGTGTATCTTTCTCAAAGCAATACAGATATTTTGTCTTAAGTTTGGGTTCACCTTTAACGAAACATTAGAGGTAATTAACTTATTACTGTACTCACTGCCTAAAACAATACTATAAGCTTTTATCACACCACTATTTTCTAATTTTGTCAGTCTATTCTGTATTGCTGTGCGAGAAACCCCGGTTGCTCTGGCAATATCAGAGACACTCGCCCTTGCATTGCAACGTAAAATGGACAGAAGTTCTTCATCTTTTTCAGTGATCACATTCATCGCCCGTTAATGGTTTCAATAACAATTAGAACCCAAAATATGTCATTTTGACAGGTTATTATGTCAATTTAATCAATTAAATATTCATAACTATAACAAGTGTCACTTTTTTCAATCTTCGTCTAGGATAATAATACTATTATTATTCAAATCTATTAATAAGGAATTGTTGTGAGCGACTCTTCAAACAACGCAAATTTTTACGCACATTTAAATGATCAAATTGAGCAAGTTAAAGAAGACGGCTTATATAAAGCCGAACGTATTATTACCACAGCACAACAACCTAACATTGCCGTAACAACAGGCGAAGCTGTTGTTAATTTTTGTGCGAACAATTACCTAGGATTAGCAAATCACCCTAGCCTTATTGCTGCAGCAAAGTCTGGCTTAGACGAGCATGGTTTTGGTATGGCATCGGTACGTTTCATTTGTGGAACGCAAAATATTCACAAAACGTTAGAGGCAAAATTAAGTACATTTTTAGGCATGGAGGATACTATTCTTTATTCTTCGTGTTTTGACGCAAATGCCGGTTTATTTGAAACGTTATTAACTGCTGAAGATGCCATTATCAGTGATTCTTTAAACCATGCCTCCATTATTGATGGTGTGCGCTTATGTAAAGCAAAGCGTTACCGTTATGCCAATAACGATGCTAGCGATTTAGAGCAGCAATTGATAGCTGCCGATGCAGCAGGCGCTCGCTTTAAACTCATTGCAACTGACGGCGTATTTTCAATGGACGGTGTTATCGCCAACTTAAAAGCCGTTTGTGATTTAGCTGACAAGTACAATGCCTTAGTGATGATTGATGATTCTCACGCGGTAGGTTTTGTCGGTGAAGAAGGTCGCGGTAGTCACGAATACTGTGAAGTTATGGGCCGAGTAGACATTATTACCGGTACATTAGGTAAAGCTATGGGTGGCGCTTCAGGCGGTTACACTTCAGGTAAGAAAGAAACCATTGAATGGTTACGCCAACGTTCACGTCCTTATTTATTCTCAAATTCTTTAGCACCCGCAATTGTTAATGCTTCAATCACAGTGATTGATTTACTGGCCGAGGGCGGTGAGTTACGTAAAACCTTAAAAGATAATGCAAGCTACTTCCGCACGAGCATGGAATCTGCAGGCTTTACCTGTGCCGGTGCTGATCACGCAATCATCCCTGTGATGTTAGGTGATGCAAAAGTGGCAAGCGAAATGGCGAGTCGACTATTAACAGAAGGCATTTATGTTATCGGCTTTTCTTTCCCAGTAGTTCCTAAAGGCCAAGCACGTATTCGCACACAAATTTCAGCGGCTCATACCAAAGAGCAACTTGATAAAGCCATTTCAGCCTTTATTTGTATCGGCAAAGAAATGAATATTATCGATTAATCGCTAAGGAAAGTTTATGAAAGCATTAGCAAAATTAAAAGCTGAACCAGGCATTTGGATGACCGAAAGTGCAAAACCGACACTTGGTCATAACGACTTATTAATTAAGATTAAGAAAACGGCGATTTGTGGTACCGACATTCATATTTATAACTGGGATGATTGGGCACAAAAAACCATTCCTGTACCTATGGTGATTGGTCACGAATATGCTGGAGAAGTGGTTGGTATAGGGCAAGAAGTCAAAGGATTTAGTATAGGTGACCGAGTATCAGGTGAAGGTCATATTACCTGTGGGCACTGTAGAAACTGTCGTGGCGGTCGTACGCATTTATGCCGTAATACCGTTGGTGTAGGTGTTAATCGCGAAGGCTCCTTTGCTGAATACTTAGTGATCCCTGCTTTCAACGCATTTAAACTACCAGATGAAATTTCTGATGATTTAGCGGCAATATTTGACCCATTTGGTAATGCTGTTCATACCGCATTATCTTTTGACTTAGTGGGTGAAGATGTTCTTATAACGGGTGCTGGGCCTATTGGCATCATGGCTGCTGCGGTGGCAAAACATGTTGGTGCGCGCCACGTAGTTATTACAGACATTAATGAATATCGCCTAGACTTAGCCCGAAAAATGGGTGCTACTCGTGCGGTTAATGTCAGTAAAGAAAGTTTAACCGATGTAATGACCGACTTAGGTATGACCGAAGGTTTTGACGTTGGTATGGAAATGTCCGGTGTGCCAATGGCTTTTACTTCAATGTTAGAGAATATGAACAACGGCGGAAAAATTGCCATGTTAGGTATTCCAGGCAACGACATGGCAATTGATTGGAGCCAAATTATCTTCAAAGGTTTAACCATTAAAGGCATTTATGGCCGTGAAATGTTTGAAACTTGGTATAAAATGGCAAGCTTAATTCAGTCAGGCTTAGATTTGTCACCCATCATTACGCATCATTTTGATATTGATGATTTCCAAGAAGGTTTTGACATTATGCGTTCAGGTCAATCTGGGAAAGTTATTCTCAACTGGGAAAACTAAATTTATCGATTACTTTCGATGGTCTTATAACAAGTGCTGAACATCAAAAAACCAAAGCCAATTCATTCGAATTGGCTTTTTTAATCGCCATTATTTAAAACATATAACCAGCACCACTTGAACTTTAAGGATGAATTACACTATCAATTCGTTATAATGCACCTTCTACCACTATTCATTTTTTAAAAGGCAATATTGTGACAACTCCCGGTAATCTATTTATTCTTTCCGCGCCAAGTGGAGCAGGAAAATCAAGCTTGATCAAAGCATTGTTATCTCAAGAATCAACGCGTTCTATGGAAGTTTCTGTTTCACATACCACAAGAGATCCACGTCAAGGTGAAAATGATGGAGAACATTATCACTTTATAAGTGTCGATAAATTTAAAGCACAGATCACAAAAAATGAATTTTATGAACACGCTGAAGTTTTTGGCAACTACTATGGCACATCAGAAACAGCGATTGATTTGCAGTTAGCTCAAGGTATTGATGTTTTTCTTGATATAGATTGGCAAGGCGCCCAACAAGTTCGATTGAAAAAACCAGAGGTAACCACTATTTTCATTAGTCCGCCTTCAAAATCAGAGCTAGAAAATCGTCTCAGAAAGCGTGGACAAGACAGCGAAAAAATCATTGAATCTCGTATGGCACAAGCAAAAGCAGAATGTTCACACTACAATGAATTTGACTATGTTATTGTTAATAACGACTTCAGCCAAGCGCTTAGTGAATTAACAACCATAGTTAATAACCAACGTTTAAAATGCAGCCAACAATCTATTACTCACCAATTGATGTTTAACGAATTGTTAAAAGATTAGCATTTTGCTGAGTTATTGCCCCTAAGCGGATCTATATCTTGCTTAATCCCTTGTAGGCCAGTAAACTACGGCACTATTTTAAAAATGTTAAATTGGAGTGATCAAATGGCTCGCGTTACAGTTGAAGGTGCGGTAGAAAAAGTAGGTAATCGTTTTGATTTGGTGTTAATCGCATCTCGTCGTGCTCGTCAAATTGCTACGGGTGGTAAAGAACCTTTGGTTGATCCAGAAAATGATAAACCAACCGTAATTGCTTTACGTGAAATTGAAGCTGGGTTGATCACAACTGAAGTCATGAACGTTAGTGATCGTCATGCACAGGTTCAGCAAGATACAGCCGAACTTGCAGCAGTAGCAGCTATTGTTGGCGGCGCTCAACCACAGTTATAATTTATTCAGTCGCCTTTAGCGATTAGATACATCAAACGCGTAATCATTCCTGTAATGATCACGCGTTTTTTATTGTCAGTAATTAACGAATAACGTATTCTGTTAATATCACTCAAAACCCTGACTGACGGTAAGAATTCCGCTCAGCCTAATCATCAAGGATGTCATGCGTGTACCTTTTTGAACCATTAAAAGAACTTGTTTCAAGCTATCTTTCTAAAGTACAAATTGACTTATTAAAACAGGCATACCTCGTGGCGCGCGAAGCCCATGAAGGACAAATGCGCTCAAGTGGTGAACCTTATATAACTCACCCTGTAGCTGTGGCTTTAAATTTAGCCCGAATGAATCTTGACCATGAAACCTTGATGGCGGCATTACTGCACGATGTTATCGAGGATACTCCCGTTACTAAAGACGAATTAGCTGAGTTATTTGGTTATACCGTTGCTGAATTAGTTGAAGGGGTCAGTAAACTTGATAAGTTAAAGTTTGATAATAAAGAAGAAATGCAAGCGGAAAACTTCCGAAAAATGATACTTGCCATGGTGCAAGACATTCGCGTTATTCTGATTAAACTTGCCGATCGCACACACAATATGCGCACACTTGAATCTTTACGACCTGATAAGCGCAGGCGCATTGCTCGTGAAACACTCGAAATTTATGCACCTATTGCCAATCGCTTAGGTATTCACGATACAAAAAATGAGTTAGAAGTTTTAGGTTTTGAAGCGCTTTACCCGATGCGTTCACGCGCACTTAAATCAGCAGTAAAACAAGCACGTGGTAATCGCAAAGAAATTGTTAATAATATTCAAGAAGAGATAGCCGCACGACTAGCCGAATGTGGCATAAAAGCTGAAGTGATCGGCCGTGAAAAACACCTTTATTCAATTTATCGTAAAATGTTGAATAAAGAGCTGATGTTTAATGAAGTCATGGACATTTATGCTTTTCGCGTCATTGTTGAAAACAAAATAGACAACTGTTATCGAGCACTTGGCGCAGCTCATAACTTATTCAAACCTATTGAAAGTCGCTTCAAAGATTATATAGCCATCCCTAAAACTAATGGTTATCAATCATTGCATACTTCACTTATCGGCCCACATGGTATTCCAGTAGAAATTCAAATTCGTACCCAAGATATGGACCAAATGGCAGATAAAGGTGTTGCTGCTCATTGGCTATATAAACAAGAAGGAGACGATAGTGGTACAACGGCGCAAATGAAAGCCCGCCGTTGGATGCAAAGCTTATTAGAATTACAGCAAAGTGCTGGTAGTTCATTTGAATTTATTGAAAATGTAAAATCAGACTTATTCCCAGAAGAAATTTACGTTTTCACGCCTGACGGACGTATTATTGAATTACCTATGGGCGCTACCGCTGTTGATTTTGCTTATGCTGTCCACACAGATGTAGGTAATTCATGTGTTGGCGTAAAAGTCGATCGTAAACCGTATCCACTTAGTAGGGCCATCGATTCGGGCCAAACGATTGAAGTTGTCACCTCTTCTGCTGCTCGTCCTAATGCAACGTGGCTGAACTTTGTCGTTACTTCTAAAGCACGTTTACAAATTCGCACTTATTTACGGTCACAAGAACAAACTGAGTCTTATAGTTTAGGGCGACGTTTATTAAGTCATGCGTTAGGTAAGCTAGATATTGAAGATATTGAGCAAGAAAAAATTGATCAAGTTGTAAAAGAAACAGGTAATAATAACCTAGATGAACTTATGGTTAATATTGGTTTAGGTAACGCATTAAGCATAGGTATCGCTCGACGATTAACCGATGAGTTTACTGACGACAATATTGAAGATAACTTAACCGAGACTCACAGTAAAACCAAAATGCCAATAAAAGGCACTGAAGGTATGTTGGTCAATTACGGTAAATGTTGTCGACCAATCCCAGGAGACAGCATTCTTGCCTATTTAAGCCCAGGTAAAGGTTTAATGGTTCATCAGCAAGGCTGTAGAAACATCAAAGGTCATGAGCAAGGAGGGTTATTCCCGGTAAAATGGGATAAGGATATCGACCGAGATTTTATTGCAAAGTTACGTGTTGAAATTATTAACCACCAAGGTGCTTTAGCGCTACTCACCAATGTTGTCGCTCGTTGTGAATCAAACGTTCATACGCTAAATTCAGGTGAGAAAGATTCTGGTTTATATGTCATTGATATGGAAATAACTTGTCGTGACCGAGTTCATCTCGCTAATATTATTCGAAAAATTAAAGTGATGATTGATGTTCAGCGCGTTGTGCGTAACAAGTAGTCAATTATCTTTAACAAAATTACCTAGTAGGAAGTTATTATGAAAACCATTATCAATACAGACAATGCACCTAGTGCCATCGGCACATACAGCCAAGCAGTAAAAGTTAATAATACTGTTTATTTATCAGGCCAAATTCCACTTATTCCAGCAACGATGACGGTTATATCTGAAGATTTCACCGAGCAAACTCACCAAGTCTTCAAAAACTTAGTTGCCGTATGTGAAGCTGCTGGTGGCAATATTAACGACATGGTGAAAGTAAATATTTTCATGATGGATTTAGCTAATTTCGCTACGGTAAACGAAGTGATGAGTCAGTATTTTGCGCAACCTTATCCTGCTCGTGCAGCAGTGCAAGTTTCTCGTTTACCAAAAGATGTATTAATTGAAATTGATGGTGTGATGGAATTGTCTAACGTAGGTTAATTTCAGTAATAAGCTGTAAAGTATATTGCCCCCTTAAATATAAGTGTTACACATAACAGTTAAATTTTAGGGGAAGCCGTCAATTAAATTTAAACAATGAGCTTATGTTTTATAAGTGATTTGTTTAAATTTATTTAGACAATGAACCATAAAGTTTAAATGTGAAGTGTAATGACTCCTGAAAGATTAGAAAGAATAAATATGATGCTCGATCACCGCCAGCCAGATTTAACGGTTTGCATGGAAGGTGTACATAAATCGCATAACCTAGCGGCAGTTGTTCGTACAGCTGATGCTATTGGCGTAAGTGATGTGCATGCCATATGGAAAAGTGATGAAATGGAAGTACGTGGTGGTAGTGCTGCAGGTAGTCAAAACTGGATTGATGTTCATAATTACAGTAAAACAAAAGATGCTATTGATGCTTTAAAAAAGCAAGGCATGCAGGTTTTAGTGACTAACCTTTCTGATAGCGCCGTCGACTTTCGTGAAATTGATTACACAAAACCAACCGCAATTATTTTAGGTCAAGAAAAATTCGGGGCTTCAGCTGTAGCGCTTGAAATGGCAGATCAAGATATTATGATCCCTATGGTTGGCATGGTGCAATCGTTAAATGTTTCTGTCGCTTGTTCCGTCGTATTATATGAAGCCCAGCGCCAACGTCAACTAGCTGGAATGTATGATACGCCTCGTATCGATGAAAACCGTCGTCAGCGTTTCTTGTTCGAAGGTGGACACCCTATCTTTGCCGAAGCATGTAAACGTAAAGGGTTACCTTACCCGACGATTGATGAAGCTGGACAAATTATTGCCTCAGAACCATGGTGGGAGCAGATGCAAATGACCCAAGCCGCTTGGAAAGCATTAGACAATTAACCTAGCGCTGCTGAACATTCATACTCATGTGGTTTGGGTAAATGATAAAAAGGATTAAAGCTCAGTGTCAAAAGGGCTAGCAAAACTTGCACAAATAGCCATCACCAGCCTAAAGGGTGTTGGCCCGAGCATGGCTGATAAACTAAAAAAAATTGGCTTGATTTCATTACAAGATTTACTTTTCCACTTACCTAATCGTTATGAAGACCGTACCCGTATAACTTCTATACGTGACTGTTTCCCTGGTGTTTTTACCAATATTATTGGTGAAATAACCGACAGCCAAATAATTAATGGCAAACGACGTATGTTATTGGTTACGGTTCAAGACGGTTCAGGCACAGTAAATCTACGTTTTTTCCGTTTTACCGCAGCACAAAAAAACAATTTAACGCTCGGGGTAAACATTCGCTGTTATGGTGAAATTAAGCGCGGTGCTCGTGGTTTTGAAATAATCCATCCTGAATATAAACCACTTGATGAAGATCAGCCGTTAACTGCCGTTGAAGAAACACTCACCCCTGTTTACCCAACAACCGACGGCTTACGACAAATAACGTTACGTAATTTAACCGAACAAGCCTTAATTAGATTGCAACGAGGTCAAGTTGAAGAGTTATTGCCTAATGAGTTTAATTTACAGAACTATTCTCTAGCAGAAGCCTTAGCACTTATTCATCGCCCACCGCCTGATACATCAGTGATCCAATTAGAGGAAGGCAAACACCCTGCTCAACTACGACTAATAAAAGAAGAATTACTTGCGCACAATTTAAGTATGCTGAAATTGCGCCAATCTAGCGATGTTCACCAATCCGTATCTTTAACCGCTAAAGAAGAACTCAGTGGTAAATTTTTAGCATCATTACCCTTTTCTCCTACCAATGCTCAAGCGAGAGTCGTAAAAGAAATTCGTAAAGACTTAACTCGAGCTCAACCCATGATGCGTTTAGTTCAAGGTGATGTCGGCTCAGGAAAAACCTTAGTTGCTGCACTCGCCGCCATTACTGCCATCAGTGAAGGCTATCAAGTTGCCTTAATGGCGCCTACAGAAATATTGGCTGAACAGCATGCTATTAACTTCCAAAACTGGTTTCAGCCACTAGATATTAGTGTTGGCTGGTTAGCAGGGAAAACCAAAGCCAAAGCAAGACGTCACGCTTTAGAGCATATAGAAAATGGCAACATGCAGATGATAGTTGGTACGCATGCACTCTTTCAAGACCAAGTTAGTTTTCATAAACTAGCGCTTATCATCATTGATGAACAGCATCGTTTTGGCGTTCATCAACGCTTGTCATTAAGAGAAAAAGGCGCCTTCGAAGGTAATTATCCACATCAATTGATCATGACTGCAACGCCGATCCCTCGCACGTTGGCGATGACGGCTTATGCTGATTTAGATACATCTGTTATAGACGAACTTCCCCCAGGGAGAACGCCAATAAATACCGTAGCATTACCCGACACACGCCGTGATGACGTCATAGATCGTATTCGAAAGGGCTGTGCACAAGACAATCGACAAGCATATTGGGTATGTACGTTAATTGAAGAATCTGAAGTGTTGCAATGCCAAGCGGCTGAAGACACAGCGGTTTATTTACAAGAACAGTTATCTGAATTGAAAATAGGTCTAGTTCATGGGCGAATGAAAGCGGCTGAAAAACAAGCTGTAATGAAAACATTTAAAGAGGGTGATCTAGATTTACTCGTCGCTACCACTGTTATTGAAGTGGGTGTTGATGTACCCAATTCCAGCTTAATGGTTATTGAAAATCCTGAACGATTAGGCTTAGCGCAACTTCATCAATTACGCGGTCGTGTAGGTAGAGGCACCGTCGCCTCGCATTGTGTATTAATGTATAAAAGCCCACTATCTAAAACGGCAATCAAACGCTTAGCGGTATTACGAGAAAGTAATGATGGTTTTGTTATCGCGCAAAAAGATTTAGAAATACGAGGACCCGGTGAGTTGTTAGGTACTAAGCAGACAGGTCTTGCCGATTTGAAAATAGCTGATTTATTGAGAGACGCACACTTAATTCCAGAAGTACAACAACACGCTTACCTTATCTGGAAAAAATACCCGCAAAATGCACAAGCTATTATTGCGCGTTGGATGGGAGAGCGTGAACACTTCTCGAATGCTTAACTTCCATTACATAAAAAGATAAGCACCCGATGATATTCATGTAACAGTGTTATTTTCTAATAACTCTCACAAGACATAACCCCAATAGAAAAACACAACCTATTGTTCCTCCTCCACTCGAACTTTGTACTTTCGAAGGAGTTGGTGTTGGGGTAGGCGTAACAACTACAGGTGTTACGCTTACAGTAACGTTACGGGTAGTTTTAATGCTAATGCCTGTGCTATCAGTAACCGTTAACTCAACGTTATAACTTCCAGCCTCAGTATAAGTGTGAACGGGATTTTGAACCGTGTTGTTATTATTATCGCCAAAGGCCCAATCGTAAGTGTATTGCGAATCACCCCCTGCTACCGTCGAGGTGAAGTTTACAACCAATTCGTCAGCTGAATGAGTGAATGACGCCGTTAAATCAGAAGGTTCGCTCGAACTTGAAAGTGTTACTGTTCCAGACGTACTATCGGAACTTTGTAAATCTACTTTCATACTAAAATCAAGTTTGGGTAAAATCAATCCAGATTCAGCTTGCTCTGGTGAAGAGTAATCATCAGCATCGCTAAAAAAGCTAGACGCTACACTGTGATCATCTCCATTAAATGCATTTTGGTCATATAAACTAAAAGCGGCATCGTGTATTTGAGAATATGAATTTCGAATGCTGCCATCTGATGATTTGACAAGATTTTGATCTGCATCCACCACACCTATAAATAACTCTCCAGCATGCTCATCCACTTTATTATCGGCAATATTATCATTACGATACCAAACTAAAACACCTGCATCGTAACCAGCATTGCTCAAACGACTATCAACACCTGTATGACTGCGTAATTGTATGTAGTAGTTATGAGGTAAGCCATCAATGCGATCAGATAAACGGCTAAAACCATCTAGTATTGCCTGACCTTCAGTTTCACCATCAATTGTAGTGATAGTATTTTCACCATTAGTCACTTTTATTTCATCTGTTACAAAACCATATCCACCTACGGCTTGGTCAGTTTTATAATCCATTTGAATAATGATTCTTTGACCGGCAAAGCTAGAGAGATCAAAGGTTAAATCAACCCACTTCAAGTCACCTTCTGCACCTAATATATCAGCTGAATTACCACTGATATATTCTCCAATGGTCGGGTAATAAGGGTTATTATTTTCGGAATGATTTCCCTTTAACGCGACATTGTTTACCAACACTTGCACGTAATCGTAATCTTCCTCTATTTCCCAGCGCGCTTTCATAGAAAGCGTGGAAATTCCTGCTGGCACATCGACAGAAAATGACAGATTGTTTGCCAACATATCACCTTGATTAGAATAAAATTGATATTCACCTGCATAAGCGGCAGGAAAGTCTAATTGTATAGGAGGCAAATTCACTTTGACCTGATTAACCGCTGTATGGTCAACCGTACTCACTAAAGAAATACTTTCATTACTCAAGGTCTCGAAATCAACTTCGTGTTGATTAATCCAATTACCTTGATAGCGTTCTTGTAAATAATCTCTCGCTAAAGGGCTAAATGCAGATGGACGAGTACCAGCAGGGCTGCCTAACCAGGAACCAGAGGCCATTACTGACCATTCAGATACAGGCGCACCGATATCACTACTATCAATATCATATTCATCAAGTAAACCTAAATCATGCCCGAATTCGTGCACAACAACACCGGGTGCGGCATCAATAGGATTAATGGTATAACCAAAAGCTTTAATATCTGAACCGGGAATAGTCGCCGCCTGCGTACCGGCTTCATTAAAAACAAAGCTACGATGTGACCAAATAGCATTTTCAGCTAAGTCTCCACCACCGGCTTCTTCACCTATACTGGAATGAAACACCATAATATGATCAATAACACCATCTGGCTCATTAACATTACCGTCGCCATCAAAATCAAATAAATCCGTTTTATCGTACTCGCTTAAATTTACCCCTTTAGCAACAAGTAGTGTCACGGCCTCAATAACAAGCTCCTTTACATTCTTGTCGCTGTCTGTTTCTTCGTCATTCGCACCGTAATAGCTCGCATCATTGGCAGCAGTTACCCAATCGTTAACTTGTCCTGCAAAAAAGAATTGCTGGCCTGATTCATGTTGATAATATTGAAAAGCCGATTCAATATTCTGTCCAGAAGGACTATCGAATCCAGTAGAAGAAAATAAAAGATCATTATAATGAGCTACTGGGTAACTCGGGTAATACATCCCAGTATCACTTGGTTCTATACCATTATCATCATGCTTTAGATCATTAAAGTCGACCAGTATAGCTAAAACATTAACCGTCGTTTCTACTTGAACAGCAGGTGAGCTTTGTAATAAAGAGTGTGCCACTTGCGTTTTTTTCAACCCGCTATTAGAACTCATACTTTCACGAAATTCACGGCTACTAAAACGCTCAGTCGCTGAGACTTTTTTCGATAAGGCCGGGGGTAACACGGCAGGTTTAAATGATTTTTTTGCAATATATTGAGTAAATGCTTGTTTCTTTTGCTCGTTAGTTGCATTTATCGACAACTCACCTCTTTTTTCTAACCAATAGAGGATCCGTTCTTTATTGATAACACCAGCATCTGTTGGTGAGTTTTTAACTAATTTTTTAAACTCATCAATACTTTCTGCCTGTAAAGGTAAGTTACAGCTCAAAACTAACAGACCTAATAAATATGAAACTTTCATGCGCTTTCCTACGTGTGAATTCTTATTTTTTACAATTTTTAAATGCCGCATTTTTCTTACGGATATACGTTTTTACTGCTTTATCTATTTCTTCATCGGATAATGAGGCATCAATTTTGCCGTTGGCAATTAACATCTCTTTTAATTTTTGACTATTTTTAAGTAGTGGTGTCGTTGATTGCTGACAAATCATTTTATTTTTAGCAACCTTTTCATCCACATTTTGAGTGATTAATTGCTCAGAGGTTTGCTGACACCCTTGTAATAAAAGAATGACACCAAATAAATAAAACTTCATAACATCGCCGCCTGTAAAAATATTGTTAACCATAATACAACAGATTAATTAACGGATAAAGTTTAGCCACAGCATATTGAAAAGAATAGAACAGCGCACGTTCAATAAAAAACACCTTCACTTGATTTCAAGTGTTAATAATTCATAAAAAATACGGTAAACTGTTAGTAATTTTAGTGATAAGTGAATGTTAGATGCCAGCTCAACAAGATAATCATCAAGAAAATGAGTCAAACTCTTCAAGTGAAAGCACTACGCATTTTGGCTACCAAACCGTAGACAAAAACGAAAAAGAGTCAAAAGTTGCCAGTGTATTTCATTCTGTCGCTGCACAGTATGATGTAATGAATGATTTAATGTCTTTTGGCATTCATCGTTTATGGAAGCGATTCACTATTGACGCAAGTGGTGTACGCCCCGGTAACAAGGTACTTGATTTGGCTGGCGGAACGGGGGATTTAACCGCAAAATTTTCTCAACTTGTCGGCAGAGAAGGTAAAGTGATTCTTGCTGATATCAACAGTTCAATGCTGAATGTTGGCCGAGATAAATTACGTGACAAAGGTTTAGTACAAAATATTGAATACGTACAAGCCAATGCTCAATACTTACCTTTTGAAGATAATACCTTTGATGTTGTTACTATCGCTTTTGGTTTGCGTAACGTGACGGATAAAGACATGGCACTACGCTCAATTTACCGCGTGTTAAAACCAGGCGGTCGTTTATTAGTCTTAGAATTTTCAAAACCAGAGCACGAGATTATCAGCAAAGCTTACGATTTTTACTCATTTAACATTCTTCCAAAAATGGGTGAATTAGTTGCTAAAGATGGCGATAGTTATCAATATTTAGCCGAATCAATTCGCATGCACCCTGATCAAGAAACATTAAAAGACATGATGGACACGGCTGGTTTTGAACAAACAAGTTTCAAAAATTTAACCGGTGGCGTCGTTGCTCTTCATAAAGGCTATAAGTTCTAATTGTGACCAAAATCAGCACACAGTTAATGTTCCAACAAACGTTATGTTCAACGGTAGAGTTTATTGTTAACCAAGCATTGGCACTTAATATTAACGGTAATAACGTTTTAAGTGCTTTAGAGCAAAAAACATTAACCCTTTTATTGACCGAATTTGGTTTTCCATTAAGTTTCTCAATTAATGAAAATAAAGTTTTAGTGACTAGTTTAACTGAGCGCAGCGATTGTACGATTAAGACGAGTGCAAAAACGTTATTAGAACTAAAGAAAGAACAACAAATTACCGAACTGATTAAACAAGAAAAGCTTGATGTTCAAGGGGATATAAAAGTAGCTCAGCTGTTTACAAATATTGCTGAGTCTTTAGAAATTGATTGGCAAAGCGAAATAGCTAAACACATTGGTGATATCCCAACGTATAAATTATCTCAATTTGGTAAAAATTTAGCGAAAAGATTCAATTTTGCTACCCAGCAAATACAAGCCGACGCCAGCGAATGGTTAGTTCATGAGAAACGCTTAGTCGTTACTTCAAGTCAAATACAGTGTTTTAGTCAACAAGTACTCGAGATGTCTAGGCAGACAGATATTATATCTGAGCGTATTCAGCGCCTTGCTGAAAAAACAGGTACACCAACTTCAACCTAATTCCCAAGGAACATTGTGAGCAGTTTTCGACTTTATCGCATCATTAAAACATTTCTTCAATTTGGTCTTGATGAACTGATCCCAAGCCACCTGCTGCCTTGGTACGCGAAACTTATTCGTTTTAGTTTATTTTGGTTACGTAATAAACATAAAGATAAGCCCTCTGCTATACGCCTTCGATTAGCGATAGAATCTTTAGGCCCGGTATTCGTAAAGTTTGGACAAATGCTTTCAACTCGGCGCGACCTACTTCCTGATGACTTCGCTAGCGAACTTGCACTTCTACAAGATCAAGTACCAGCTTTTGATGGCGAGTTAGCCAAGAAAATTATTTTAGAGGCCATCGGTGAAGAAGTATTTAATCAACACTTTACTGATTTTGATACTCAACCATTAGCTTCAGCGTCGATTGCACAAGTACATACTGCCACGTTATTACAAGACGGACAGTCTCACGAAGTTGTCCTTAAGGTTTTACGCCCAAACATTACTGACATAATTTTAGCTGATGTAAAAGTGATGTCACTCTTCGCCAGCATAGTCTCTAAACTCTTACCAGACGGTAAACGATTACGCCCGAAAGAAGTCGTGAATGAATACCGTAAAACAATTATTGACGAGCTTGACCTGAACCGCGAGGCGGCTAACGCTAAGTTATTGAAAGACAATTTTTCTCAAGGTAATACTAGCGACCACATATTATTTGTACCTGAAGTTTACAGTGAATTTAGCCATGCGAACTTGATGGTTATGGAACGTATTTATGGCATAGGAGTAGGAGAAATAGAGACTCTCCAACAATTTGGTGTAGATATGAAATCACTTGCTGAACGCGGCGTAGAAGTATTTTTCACGCAAGTATTTCGTGACAGTTTTTTTCATGCTGATATGCATCCAGGTAATGTTTTTGTCGATGCCACTAACCCCGCAGATCCAACATGGATAGCGATAGATTTTGGCATTTGTGGCACATTAAACCGTGAAGACAAACGTTATTTAGCTGAGAACTTCGTTGCCTTTTTTAATAGAGATTACCGTAAGGTTGCTGAACTTCATGTTGATTCTGGCTGGGTACCCATTGATACGAGTGTTGATGAATTTGAATTTGCGATTAGAACCGTTTGCGAACCCATATTTAACAAACCATTAGCTGAAATATCTTTTGGTCAGGTATTAGTAAGTTTATTTAACACCGCACGAAAATTCAATATGGAAGTACAACCTCAATTAGTCTTATTACAAAAGACCTTACTGTATATTGAAGGTTTAGGTCGCCAACTTTACCCTCAGCTTGATTTATGGCAAACCGCTAAACCTTATTTAGAAAACTGGGTGAAAGAACAAATGGGCGTGAAAGCTGTATTCAAAAAGATAAAAGATAACCTCCCTTTTTGGAACGAAAAATTACCTGAAATGCCTGATCTTGTTTATGATTATTTAAAGCTAGGAAAAGAATCCCAGCAACAGCAAGTTTTGTTGCTAAAGGATATTAAGCAAGAAAATCAAAAAAACACGCAAAAAATCGTTTATAGTATTCTAGTAGGGTCGATAACAATCTGTTTAGCGATCATATTGAACTAACAAATAATGACAATTAAACGTGGTAAAAAATATGATGACAAAGTCAGGAAAGCATATTTTAATTGTTGATGATGAAGAGCTCATCACATCACTTTATCAAGAATTTTTAAGTGATTATGGTTTCGATTCAACGACATGCGGTGACGGGACTACTGCATTAGCAGCCTTTGAACAAACCAATAGACCTTTTGATTTAGTTATTACAGATCAAACGATGCCTAACATGACTGGCACTGAGCTTAGTATTGCCCTTTTAGCTCGGGTGCCGACCTTACCCATTATATTATTGACTGGGGCCAGTGAAGTGATACATGCAGAATCAACAAATAACATCGGCATTAAACACATTTTACAAAAACCTGTTAGCCTACTCACCTTGAAAAATATTATCGATACTTGTTTAGACCCATCAATTTGAAGTAACTAGGTTTTTTTATTCTTTAACATTTCACGCATACTCGCGACACCCATTTTGGCTGTTTTTTCTTTATGTTCTTGGCTTTTTTTTGTTTCACTTAATTCCCAGCTTAAATCGTCTTGGGGCAGTTCATGTAAAAATCGGCTGGCTTCGGTTCGAGAAACTTCACCATATTGTCGACGCTCTTTTGCGTAGGTAAATATCAATTCACGTTGTGCACGAGTAATACCCACATAGGCTAAGCGGCGCTCTTCTTCAACATTGCCTTCATCCATGCTGGTTTGGTGTGGTAACAAACCTTCTTCCATACCAATCAAAAATACGTACGGGAACTCTAGCCCTTTAGAAGCATGAAGTGTCATCAATTGAACTTGGTCAGCATCGTCTTCATCTTCGCCACGCTCCATCATATCCCGCAAAGTTAAACGAGTTACAATTGCAGGTAATAACATCGGCTCTTCTTCGTCATCACCCTCAAGCATATTAGTTACCCAACTAAAAAGCTGAGTAACGTTCTTCATACGCATTTCTGCGGCTTTTGGGCTGGGGGAAGTGTCATACAACCAGTCTTCATAATTTATTTCACGGATCATCGCTCTAAGCACCGCAGGGGTATCGCCACGCTCAGCATGATCACCCGTTTCTACTAACCACCGGGTAAATCGTTGCACGTGCACTAAACCACGCCCGGTTAAATGCTGCTCAAGCCCTAATTCAAAACTAGCGGCAAACATACTTATTTGGCGCATATTTGCGTAATTACCTAACTTTTCTAAAGTAGTTGGCCCAATTTCTCTTCGTGGCACATTTACTATCCTTAAGAAGGCATTGTCATCGTCAGGATTCACAAGTACACGTAAAAACGCCATCATGTCTTTAATTTCACTGCGAGAGAAAAACGAAGTTCCGCCACTAATTTTATAAGGAATACGATTAAGCATTAAGGCTTTTTCTAATAACCTAGATTGATGATTGCCACGGTATAAAATTGCATAATTTTTGAATTTACTTTTATTTAGAAATTTATGGCCAATCAATTCACCAACAACACGTTCGATTTCATGCTCTTCATTTTTCGCCTGAATAACTCGCAACTCTACACCATAAGCCAATTCACTAAATAATGCCTTGTCGTATACATGAGGATTATTGGCAATTAACGTATTTGCACACTTAAGAATGCGGCCACTTGAACGGTAATTTTGTTCTAATTTTATGAGTTTTAACTGTGGAAAATCTTGACCAAGCAAGACTAAGTTTTGTGGCTTTGCACCACGCCAAGAATAAATAGATTGATCATCGTCACCCACGACGGTTAAAAGCCCTTGTTCCCCGGCGATTAACTTTACTAATTCATATTGGCTGGCATTGGTATCTTGGTATTCATCAACCAGTAAATACTGGATCTTTTTCTGCCAACGCGCTTTAACTTCTGGAAAATTTTTTAATAATAAAGTAGGGATTAAGATCAAGTCATCAAAATCAAGCGCGTTATAAGCTTTCATATGCTTTTGATATAACTGATAAAACTCTGCGTACATGGTTGTATCAGCATCACTTGCCATTTTTATGGCTGCGTCTGGCAATAACAAGTCATTCTTCCAATTGGAAATCATGCTTTGCAATTTACTCAGTAAATCTTTATCACCATCAAGCTCTTCATGTGTCAGCTCTTTCAATAATGACAGTGTGTCTTGATCATCAAATAATGTAAAACCGGGCTTATACCCTAAGGTTTTAATTTCTTTCCGAATAATATCAAGGCCAAGTGAGTGAAAAGTGGAAACCGTTAAACCACGGGTTAATTTTTTGTCCATCATTTTAACTACACGTTCTTTCATTTCTCGTGCGGCTTTATTGGTGAACGTTACTGCTGCAATATTACGAGCTTTGTAATCACACTTTTCAATAAGGTAAGCAATTTTTTTGCAGATAACCCCTGTTTTACCACTACCCGCGCCTGCTAATACTAAGCAAGGGCCAGTAACATATTTTACAGCTTCATTTTGTCCGGGGTTAAGTTTCATAGTGATCAGTTTTTATGTGATTAGATTTTCAGGGCGCTGATTTTACCTTGTTTGCTCTATATCGTATATACCCGCACTACCTCAAGATGCAATTTCAGAGCTAAGCTAGGAAATCAGATCAAGGCGCGATACGAAGAGAATGGTTATTCTCGGCAACTGCGTCCTGCGTTGCTCTAATAACCCACATCCATGTGGGAACCTTATCGAGTGTCGCAACGCTGAACTGGTTTTCTAGCTTAGCTCTCTGAGGGCAAGGCGATAAAGGGTCATCTCCTGCGTTATTAATTTCGACAATAGAATAACTATTTTCGTCAATCAATGCCTTGTAGCTAACCCTTTCTCGACTTGCTGAAACCTGCATCTTGAGGTAGAGCGGGTATAGTAAATTAACCATTGGAAAAATCATTAAATGCATTACAATGAGTCAATTGGTGAACTATGGACAAATATAATGTTTAACGCTAAAAAAATTGAAGAAATTGCAAAACAAGTAACTGATGCTATTCCACCTAAATTCAAAGATATAGCAAACGATATTGAAGAAAAAACCAAAGTCGTCTTACAACGTAAATTATCACAGCTTGACGTGGTGTCTCGTGAAGAATTTGATGTGCAGACACAAGTATTATTAAAAACACGAGAAAAACTTACAGCGTTAGAAAATAAGCTGGCAGAAATTGAAGAAAAATTAGCTTAAGTACAAGCCAATTTAGTAAATAATAGCTCGAATTGATGAGTAGGTTTCCTGCCACCTAATTTACTCATAATTAAAAGCGGTTTTCATTTAGCCGAGCTCTATAAAACCTTTAATCACAGATTGATTGCCGCCTTTTTCAATCGCTTGGTGTAAGGCTCGGTCCGCTTCTTTCAAAATATATTGTAATGACTCATCATCGTTCATCATCGTTGTGCCAATACTCACTGTAAATTTATGCTCTACTTTTTTAACAATAGTAATATGTTTTTGCACAGCCAACCTTAGCTGCTCTATTCGTTTTTCAATGGACTCTTCATCTTCACCATTAATTAAAATACCAAACTCAGCGCCCCCAAAACGAGACATTAAATCTTTCTTAAAATGAAGGGAAAGTAACTTAGCGAGTTCAATGATGACATGATCACCCATTTCATGACTAACTTTCTCATTTATCTCTTTGAAACTATCAATACGTATAATAGCCAAAACATTTAAATATTTTGAAGTAGAAACGTTACTATGGATGCTTTCTGCTTGTTCAAGGAAATTTCTACGATTAAATAATAATGTTAAATAATCTTTGCTTTCCGCTATTTTTACTTCATCAATATACTGAATCTTCTCAATATTTTGCATTATGCGACAATAAAATTCTTCAGGGCAAAAAGGTTTTCTCAGAAAATCATCCGCACCATTTTTTATAAAACGTGCCGATTGAAAACCGCGATTAGCGCCAGAAATACCGATAATGATGAGTTCGTTTTTTAAATGATCCTTTCTAATGTTCTGTATCAACTCAATACCGTCCATACCGGGCATTTCTTGATCAGTGATCACCATTTTTATTTCTGGGTGATCATTTAACACTTTTAAAGCCCTTGCACCATTATCAGCACTCAACACTTTAAAGTTTCTTCGCTTTAATAATAAGCAAATATTATTGCGAGCCGTTAATGAGTCGTCCACCACTAATACACTCACATTAGCATTGGTGAGTTGGTAATGTAGGACTCTAAGTAAATAATGGTAAGCTTGAGAGTTTTCTTTAGTTATATAATCTATAACCGGCAAATTTAGAATTTTTTTACGGGTTTGATCATCAACACGACCGGTCATCACAATACTGGGGATTTTGTGCTGCAAAACGAAAGAAATAGCTTCACCGTCATTGGCATCGGGTAAGCCATAATCTATAGTGGCAACAAAAAAATCATGCTTTTTAGCGAGTATTGCACGTACTTCCGATAATGTGCTGGCAATTGTTACTTGATACCCTAATGAGCGACCTATGCTTTCAATAACTTTAGCGATAGGAACGCTATCTTCAACCACCAACAAGTGCTTAGACAAAATTTATCCTAAATTTATAAACTTTAGAATTAAGATACAATAATTCAATTCTTATATCTATTACCGATATTACCGATTCGCAAATTGATTGCTATCAATGATAGTACATAATTTATTACTTGCCGTGTTGTAATGCAATTTATTGACTAACGTGATCCCATAACCGCAAATAACATTAGTCAATAGCTTTGCTAGGTTTTGTAAAACCGCCTTTCTAAAACAAAGCCCATAATCCCCATAACAAAGAAGAATACGCCTCCTATTCGTAACCAAGCATTCATTGGTTTAGCAATCTTTTTTTCACCTTGAAATTTATAGACCCTCAGTCCTTCAGAATAAGTTACCACATGACTTTGTCCTAGAAATTTCTCTGACAAGAGAAAATGTTCATCTTTACGCTGAGTCATTTCCATTTTCTTTTTATAATGAAGTTTGTTTTTCACATCTTCTCTCGGGATTAATATTTGCCAATCGTCAAAAACATTTTTCGGCTCTCCTGCTAAGACAATGCCTTCAGAGTAATACTGAAACTGCATCTCCGGTAATAATATTTTACTTTGCCCTGCGTAAAATATAGTTATAGCAAAAACAATTAAGGCACTACATATATAGAGATATCTACGTTGATTCAGTATCTGTGATTGTTGCTGCTGTTTCAACCAATGTTCAATATCAGGTATTTGTCGAAGTTGAGTCTCTGCATAGTCATTGTCGAATACCGCTAAAAATTCAGGTAAAGATAAATCAAAAGCGGATAATAACTTTCGAAAAATATCATTTGATGGCATCGATTTATCATTTTCTAATTTAGATAAATACGACTGCTCTATACCTGCTATATTTGCCAATTCAGGCTGACTTAATGCTTTATCATTTCTAAGCTTTTTTAATTGTTCACCAAGCGTCATTTGCTTTTCCTTTATAAATTAAGTGTTGGAATGCCGTCGACAGCAAACCTATTCTTGGTTATTCCTATAGTAATATAAAGATGAATATTTAAGAATATGATTGAATATAATGGTATTTATAAGATTATTTAACAAGGCTGTTTATTTTGGCGTGCAAAAATGAAAAAACAGCTGAAGGGTGCTTTTTATGCTTAAAGGTTAACTCAACTTAATTAACATTTTTTAACTTCTCAATATATTGCAGTTTTTCAATGTTTTGCATGACCCGGCAATAGAATTCTTCAGGGCAAAAAGGTTTTCTTAAAAAGTCATCTGCGCCATTTTTAATGAAGCGTGCTGATTGAAAGCTCTTTTCTGAACTTGCTACGGCTATAATTATTAATTCATTAATAGGGTGTTTCGCTCTAATTTTTTGCAATAATTCTAATCCGCTCATTCCCGTTAAATCTTGTTCGGTAATCACTATTTTTATATCAGGTTTTTCTTCGAGCATTTGAACCGCTTTTATTCCGTTATCCACATCATATACGGTAAAATTTCTTCGCTTTAATAATTGGCAAACATGATTCCTTGATGCTAAAGAACTATCGACAACTAAAACACCAACTTTTGAGTTATTAAGTTGACCATGAAGAATTCTTAATAAGTAATGATAAGCCTGTGCATTTTCTTTCGTGATGTAATCAATAATGGGCTGATTAAGTAATTTTTTATGCGTAGCGTCATCTATCCTGCCCGTCATAATTATACTTGGAATATTGTGCTGGAGAATGAAAGGAATAACTTCTCCATTAGGCGCATCAGGTAAACCGTAATCAAGCGTTGCCAAGAAAAAATTGTGTTTCTTTGCGAGAAGTAATTTTACAACAGCAAAGGTCGGAGCGATGGAGACAGAATACCCTAAAGAAACTGCCATTTTTTCAATCACTAATGCGATTGACTTACTGTCTTCAACAACGAGTAATCTTTTTGACATATATGAAACCAACTCTCAGTATTCCTTATATCAATAACTATAGCTTAGCGTGTCCCTAAGTAAACTCACTCTATATAATCAATATAACTAAAGTCATTTAACGCTATATAGTTTTAATTCTAGTTACCAAACACTACTGACACAAAAAAGCAGCCTATGGCTGCTTTTTACTTTGTTGGATAACACAGTTTAATCTACAACGCTTTTAACTTCATAGGCTGCATTTTTTTATAAGTTAAACTACGCCATAACCATTCCATGGGCCCAAAACGGTAACGACTTAACCACCATTTAGAGAAAAATATTTGCGAAACAATAATAACTAACACAATAAGTATTTGCGGTGCTCTTGATATTTCACCGTATTGCCCTCCCGCATAGCCATAAAACACACTCGTCAAGATCACAGAGTGCAGCAGGTAATTGGTTAGTGCCATTTGCCCCATAGGTGAAAATGCTGATAAAAATTTCTGCCATTTCTGTTTATTCAATGCACAGACAACTAAACCTAAATACCCTGCTGAGAGTAAATACTGAGCCATGTAAAAGAGCATTTGTCCGACACCTTGCAATATGCCTGAAATACCTGCGGCTGGATGCTGAATAATTAACAGGCTAGCAATATTTAATGGGATACCAACCATCAAACCAACACGTGCAAGTGATTTGAAAAAGGTTTGATGTTCTTGATGCTTGGTTATTTTTTCAGTGATCACTAACCAAAAACCTAGAATAAAAATAGGTACTAACACGACTAATGACATTAACGGTGAAAACATCATCATAAAACCAGCAAAACTAAGGCGATATTCCGTTGCTTTCCAATAACTGTCTTGCATAAAGGCTGCATCTTCTTCAGCAATATCGGCTAGTGATTCTTCACGTTGCGCTATGGTGTCAGCAATAGTCGTTGCTTTTATTTCTTCATCTGTTGGCATTGCTAATGAAATCTCTTCCGAGGGCTCTTCATCACTGTCATCAACAGAGCCTATCAATGAAGGTATTTCTACTTCAAGGGCTAGCTGCTGTTCAACCATGGTATAAACCTCAAGTTCGCTTTGCCACATTTCCTGATATTTAGCATCATTTAATACGCCACCAAATATCAAACCGCCTAAACTGGTTAGGAAAATAGGGACTATTAGCCAAATTAACGCTAATTTAAGATGAGATCTTGGGTTGTCCGTTTTTTTCTTAGAAACCCAAGCCAATAGAATAAAGCCTGCTAAAGCATAATCATGTAAGATATCGCCGCCCCATAAAAATACCAAATGGACGACACCAATCACCCAAAGTACAAACATGCGACGGGAGAACCATGCGCCAAAAGGACGACCTACTTCTTTGGCTCGCAACAACATAACAGCGAAACCCATACCAAAAATGAGTGCAAATAGTTTATAAAATTTTCCTTCAACAAAACAACGGACCAACCAACCTGCGGCATGATCAAGGCCGGTTAATGTTGTATCGTGCCCACCTAAAGAAATAATTGCTCGGTTAAACCATTCGATATTCATCAATAAAATACCGACTAACGCAAGGCCACGCAAAATGTCTAAAGCATCAATACGTTTATTTTTGTCTAAAGGTTGTAATGGGGGGGGTAAAGTTATTTCGGGTTTGCTTCCTTCGCTTACTTGCATCATAAATTATCCATATTATTATTATGGTCATAGAATAAACTAATTTTTCTGCAATTGAAAAGTATAAAATGCAAAAAGCCACTTCAATGAAGTGGCTTTAGTATTTGATCGATAAAGAGTTATTCAAGGTTTCTATATTAACTAATTCAAAAACGCTTGGTAGGCTTTATTTTCGGTTTCTTCCTGCCATTCATACCCTAAATCTTTTAAGTGATTGAAAAAAGCTAATTGGTCATCATTTTCCACTTCAAAGCCAGCAAGTACTTGACCAAATGCAGCGCCATGATTACGGTAATGAAATAAGGTAATGTTCCAATGCTCACCTAAAGTATCTAGAAATTTTTCTAATGCACCTGGGTATTCAGGAAACTGAAAGCGAAAAATACGCTCTTGCGTCGGAGATGAATTTTGTCCTCCGATCATATATCGAACATGCAGTTTAGCTAATTCATTATTGGTTAGATCTGTCGTTTTATAATTTTTGCCAGCTAATAATGAAAGTACCTGATCTTTATCTTTTTCCCCACTCGTTCTTACTCCAACAAAAACATTCGCATTTTTATGGCTACCGTCGGCCTTAGTCGCATAGCGATAATTGAATTCAGTGATCACACGTCCGTCTAGTGTATGACAAAACTTTCTGAAACTGCCTTTTTCTTCAGGAATAGTCACCGAGAGTACCGCTTCTTTTTGTTCCCCTAATTCACAGCGTTCTGAAATGTATCTTAGGGTATGAAAGTTCATGTTTGCGCCAGATAAAATGGCAACTAACGACTCATTTCCTGGACTGGTTTTACAGTATTTTTGCAATCCTGCTAACGATAATGCGCCCGCAGGTTCTGCAATAACGCGGGTTTGCTCAAATATATCTTTAATAGAAGCACAAATTTCGTCAGTTGAAACCGTGATAACGTCATCACAATAATGTTTGATTAAATTAAAAGTATGTTCACCAATGCGCTTAACCGCGACACCATCAGCAAATAAACCAACCTCCTCTAGATCAATGGGTTCACCACATTCCATTGCCGCTTTTAAGCAGGCTGAATCTTCTGCCTCAACGCCAATCACTCTAATGTTAGGTTGCAATTGTTTTAAATAAACCGCCATACCCGCTAAAAGACCACCACCGCCTACAGGGATAAACACAACATCTGATTTAGGCTGTTGTTGTAGTAATTCTTTCGCTACAGTTCCTTGTCCTGCAATCACATCAACATCGTCAAAAGGATGAATAATTGTTTTTTGTTCTTCCTGCGCATATTGCTGCGATGCAACTTGTGCTTCATTAAAGCTTTTACCCACTAAACGTACTTCTGCACCAAAACGGCGAACATTGTCAACCTTGATATCAGGTGTCGTGATCGGCATGACAATGGTCGCTTTAATACCAAGCTTATTCGCGGCAAGTGCCATACCCTGTGCATGATTACCAGCAGAGGCAGCAATTACACCATGAATACATTGCTCTTCCGTTAAATTGATTAACTTATTATAAGCGCCACGTAACTTGAACGAATGAACAGGTTGCTGGTCTTCACGTTTCAGTGATATTTGATTACCTAAACGTGCTGACAACTTAGTTAATGCCGTTAATTCTGTTTCAACCGCAACATCATAAACCGGCGCTAAGAGTATTCTTCGCAAATAATCGAGCGCTTGTTCTTGAGTTGCTTTAGCAAGCACTAACGCTTGCTGTTCAGCTTCAGTCATTATTGTTAACCTACAATTTCATCAAGTAAATCACGGTTACGCACAGCACCTTTATCGGCACTCGTTGCTAACATCGCGTAATTTTTTAAAGCGTAACTAATTGGGCGTACACGGTTAAGTGGTTTCCAAGCACTTTTGCCTTTGGCTTCCATTTTAGCGCGACGCTCAGCAAGTATTTCATCACTGACATTTAACTTAATAACGCGATTAGGAATATCAATGTGAATAATGTCGCCTTGCTCGACTAACGCAATAGTTCCGCCACTGCCGGCTTCAGGAGAAACGTGACCAATGGATAATCCAGAAGTACCACCAGAGAAGCGGCCATCGGTTAACAACGCACAAGCTTTACCTAAGCCCATCGATTTCAAATAAGTGGTTGGGTAAAGCATTTCTTGCATGCCTGGACCACCTTTAGGACCTTCGTAACGAATAACAACCACTTCACCAGCCACTACTTTACCCGCTAATATTGCAGAAACTGATTCGTCTTGGCTTTCAAAAACATGAGCGGGACCGGTAAATACTAAGTTATCGTCTGATACGCCAGCCGTTTTAACAACACAACCGTCTGGGGCAATGTTACCGGCTAATACGGCTAAGCCGCCTTCAGTAGAAAAAGCATTTTCAATCGAGCGAATACAACCATTTTCTCTATCATCATCTAACGTATCCCAACGACAATCTTGGCTAAATGCTTTAGTGGTACGAATGCCTGCAGGACCAGCACGGTAAAACTTTTTAACCGCTTCATCATCCGTCACTTTAATATCGTATTTAGCGATGACATCAGCCAATGTTGTTCCTAATATATTAGGCACATCAGTTTTTAATAAGTTAGCACGTGCTAATTCACCTAAAATAGCGATAACACCGCCCGCTCGATGTACATCTTCCATATGGTATTTTGGCGTTGAAGGAGCAACTTTACATAACTGCGGTACAATACGTGACAACTTGTCCATATCTTCCATGGTGTAATCTATTTCGGCTTCTTGCGCTGTTGCCAATAAATGCAATATCGTATTCGTTGACCCCCCCATCGCGATATCGAGACACATCGCATTAGAAAAAGCATCTTTATTGGCAATATTACGAGGTAAAGCTGAGTCGTCATTTTCTTGATAATAACGCTTGGTTAATTTAACAATTTCTTTGCCCGCGTTTAAGAATAATTGCTCACGGTCAGCATGAGTTGCTAACATCGAGCCATTGCCAGGTAAAGCTAAGCCTAATGCTTCGGCTAAACAGTTCATTGAGTTTGCAGTGAACATTCCAGAACATGAGCCACAAGTAGGGCATGCTGAACGTTCAACTTGGTCGCTTTGCGCGTCAGATACTCTTGGATCAGCGCCTTGGATCATAGCGTCAACTAAATCAAGTTTGATTATTTGTTCAGAAAGCTTGGTTTTACCTGCTTCCATAGGGCCACCGGAAACAAAGATCACTGGTATATTAAGACGCATTGCCGCCATTAACATGCCTGGTGTTATTTTGTCACAGTTTGAAATACAGACCATAGCATCAGCGCAATGGGCGTTAACCATATATTCCACTGAATCGGCAATAAGGTCACGCGATGGTAAACTGTAAAGCATACCACTATGTCCCATAGCAATGCCGTCATCGACTGCAATGGTATTAAATTCTTTAGCAACACCACCTGCTTTTTCGATGGCGCCGGCAACTAACTGACCCATATCCTTTAAATGCACATGACCTGGAACAAACTGGGTAAATGAATTAACTACGGCAATAATCGGTTTGCCAAAATCGCCATCAGTCATTCCTGTTGCGCGCCATAAAGCACGAGCGCCAGCCATATTACGGCCTTGAGTAGAAGTTGCAGATCTTAATTTAGGCATGATATTTACATTCCGTTTGATAATATTGATGAATATTTGTGAGAAGTTTTATTTTGAAAGCATCTTCATTCAATTTGCTTTTAAAATAAAACCTTACGGCTTTTATTTATAGTTTTTATGATTAATGGATTTGAATTTTGCCGCTAGGTCAAGGCAGGAGCGCGGAGCCTATGAATATAGGTGAGCACTCCTAACAAAGAATTAGCGCCAAAAGGCAATCTATTTAACAGGATCTAACCAGTTGTCTGGTATTTCTGTCGTGCCGTCGAAAATACCAAAGAAAGCTACTTGTAAGGCTTTAGTGATTGGTCCGCGAGAACCACTTCCAACAGGTATACCGTCCACAGATTTTACTGGAACAATTTCAGTCGCAGTTCCACACATGAAGAATTCGTCAGCAAGGTATAGAGATTCACGAGAAATAGATTCTTCACGAACTTCATAACCTAGCTGTTTCGCCAGAAAAAATACCGTGTCACGGGTTAAGCCTTGTAAAATTGATGCGGCTCCAGGAGGCGTAAAAAGCACACCATTGCGAATTAAAAACAGGTTTTGACCTGCGCCTTCACTTACCATGTTATTCACATCTAAGGCAATACCTTCAGCATAACCATGACGTGCAGCTTCTGTTGAAATTAACTGTGAAGAAAGGTAATTTCCGCCAGCTTTCGCTGCAGTTGGCATAGTATTCGGTGCTAATCGGTTCCAACTTGACACTCCTACATCTACGCCATTTTCAACGGCTTCGGCGCCTAAATATGCTTCCCAGCTAAATGCCGCAATCATAACATCAGCAATAGCATCAATAGGTGGACGTAAACCCATACCGATATCACCTAAAAAGGCTAATGGACGTAAATAGGCTGAATTTAAACCATTCTTAGCAACAGCATCTTTACACGCTTGGACTATTTCTGCTTCAGAAAAAGGTATATTCATACGATAGATTTTTGCTGAATCAAACAAACGCTTGATATGTTCTTCTAAACGAAAAATACACGTACCTTTATGAGTATCATAAGCACGAATACCTTCAAACACTGATGAACCGTAATGCAAAGCATGACTCATTACATGTACGGTAGCATTTTGCCACGGCATGAGTTCACCATTAAACCAAATTAGTTCTGCATTTACTTTAGCCATTATTTTTCCTAATTTATAATATTTTTAACGAGTTAACTGTAGCTTAATTACCCAGCCAACTCTGAATTTTTATCGGTGCTTGTTGCACCTTTATTATAGCTTGTTCTAAGTCATATTACCGCGACGTATTTGTGTCTACTTTGACGTCTTTGATGTCTATCAATTTATTAATTTGATCTACCAGAAACGAAATCGGTCGCTCACTCCGAACCATCAACTCTATTGTGCCAATATTTGTTCCTGTATTGACCTGTGCGTTAATACCTTCGATTAAAAAACCTCGGTAGCGCGCAACTTGTAAAATACGTTCTAATACCACTTGTTTATCATCAGCCTTTATTATTAATCGATAATGATTCATCTTATGTACTCTCCATCATTTTATCATTGGCTGTATTTGGTGGTACTAACGGCCATACATTATCTGTTGCATCTATTTTAACTTGTAATAAATAAGGTCCGTCATGCTCAAGCATTTCTTCAATCGCTGCAGAAACTTCTTGTTTAGAAACAATCTGCTTAGCTTTGATGTCAAAGGCATTCGCAAGCATGACAAAATCTGGGTTGTCAGAAAGATCTGTCTCACTTAAGCGCCCTTGAAAGAAAAGATCTTGCCATTGGCGAACCATACCTAATTTTGCATTATCAATAAGCACAATTTTTACCGGTAACTGAAAGCGCTTAATCGTCGCTAACTCCTGAATGTTCATCATGATAGAACCATCACCGGATACAGCAATAACACAATCGGTTGGACGACTCACTTGCGCCCCTATTGCTGCAGGTAAACCAAAGCCCATTGTTCCCATGCCACCACTTGTAAGAAAATTGCTTGGATCATTAAATGACATATGCTGTGCTGCCCACATTTGATGTTGTCCAACATCGGTAGTAACACAGGTGTTGATAGGCATTTTATCACTGACTTCTTTTAATACTGCAGGGGCGAAAATAGTATTACCCGGGTGATTATAATCCCAACCAAAATCAGCTTTCATTTTCTGACATTCTTGCTGCCAGCCTTTTATTTCTAAAGGAATGGCCAAAGCAGGAAGATTAGTTTTTAAATCACCTAAAATAGCGGAATCAGCCGCACGTCGTTTATTAATTTCAGCCTGATCGATATCAAAGTGAATTACTTTTGCATTCGGCGCAAAATCATCTAACTTTCCCGTAACTCGGTCATCAAAACGTGCGCCAACAACAAGCAACAAATCACTTTTTTGTACGGCTAAGTTTGCTGCTTTAGTGCCATGCATTCCTAACATGCCAAGATAATTTTCATCTTCCGGTGCGATGGCTCCTAACCCTTTTAACGTAGCAACACTTGGTATATTTGTTATATCAATAAAGTTGCGTAATTCATCAACAGCATTTGCCATACCAACACCGCCACCCACATATAAAACAGGTTGCTTAGCATGACAAAGCATAGCGATTGCAGAGCCAACATTAGCAGGGGGTAAATTCACTTTGTTTTTTAATGTTGAAACTACATTACCTTGGCTAACAATATCTGCAATTTGAATATCTTTTGGAATATCAACAAGTACTGGTCCTTGTCTACCTTCAAGTGCTATAGCAAATGCTTGATGTAATACTTTTTCAAGATCATTAATATCGGTCACCTGAAAAGAGTGTTTTGTACACGCTAATGACAAACCAAAAATATCAATTTCCTGAAATGCATCAGATCCCATAACAGAAGTCGGTACTTGTCCGGTTATAGCAACAATTGGAATAGAGTCAGCAAGCGCATCAGCAAGGCCTGTTATTAAATTCGTAGCCCCGGGGCCTGAAGTAGCAAAACAAACACCTACTTTACCTGCAGCCCTTGCATACCCTACGGCTGAAAATGCGGCACCTTGTTCATGACGACACAAAAAATGTTTGACGTCGCTATCATAAAGCGCATCATAAATTGGCATAATAGCGCCACCGGGGTAGCCAAAAACATGTTCAACACCATGTTGTTGAAGTACGTTAAAAAGTAATGAACCACCGGTATGTATCTTTTCACTTGCCATCTTATTTTTAACTCATCTAACTGAATATGTTTTGCATAACAATTAGGTTGAGCCTTCTCCTTTGCCACTGATTTGTATGATTTATTTATATAAAGTTTTACGTTGTAACAGTTAACTTCGTTTTTTCTTATTCATGTATAAAAAAACCCCCGTTCCTTTCAGAGCGGGGGTTTGTATTTAGCTTTAATTTTTTTTAGCTCAACAAACAACCCGCGATGATTTAATAATCACCACGACGAGAATGTTAATAATCACTGAGCTAAATGTTTGCATGTTTATTCAATTACCTTGAGTCTTTATAAAAACAAAATAAAAAACTTTTAATTTGTTGGCTGTTTCGCTGCCTATTTAAATTAGTACCATAGCTCTAATATTAAGTGCAAGTTTTTTTATTAGCTTTTTTTAACTCAAATAAAAAATTTAGTTATATACAGCGTTAACACTTTGGCAGAATTCTGCCTAGACTAAAGTTACTGGATTGTTAATGAAATGGATTTCTATGAGCCTAGCTTGTATTTACAGTCGAGCCCGTGTTGGGCTTGAATCACCTCTTGTCACCGTCGAAGTGCATTTAGCCAATGGCTTACCTGCATTTAATATTGTGGGTTTACCTGAAACTTCGGTACGTGAATCGAAAGACCGCGTACGCAGTGCAATCATTAATTGTGGTTTTGAGTTTCCCGCGAAACGGATCACAATAAATCTCGCGCCAGCAGACTTACCAAAAGAAGGGGGACGCTTTGATCTACCTATCGCTATCGGGATACTCGTCGCTTCTGAACAATTACCTGCGGCTGATTTGAATCAATATGAATTTGCCGGTGAACTCGCTCTTTCTGGTGAGTTACGAGAAATTATTGGCGAGATCCCTATGGCAATGGCTTGTGCACAAAGCAAGAGAACGCTGGTTATTCCAAAGCAAAATGCAGAACAAGCAAGCTGGGTCAAACAAGCCGATATATTAGCAATTGACCATCTGAACCAGCTGTATCCACATTTTCTCAAACAGGTGCCCCTACCTTTGGTGTCTACCAAGGAAGTAGAACATTATCATACACCTACCAGTAAAGACATTGCTGATGTTATAGGGCAACCTATGGCAAAACGTGCTTTAGAAATTGCCGCCAGTGGCGCGCACAATCTATTATTCATTGGTCCGCCAGGAACAGGAAAAACCATGCTGGCTAGTCGTTTACCAGGAATATTACCACCAATGAGTGAAAGTGAAGCGCTAGAAGCTGCGGCTATTGCTTCGATTAGTCATCAAAAAATCAATCAACAATCTTGGTTAACTCGTCCTTTTCGCGCTCCGCATCATACTGCATCGTCAGCAGCGCTGGTTGGTGGCGGTAGCAAGCCACAAGCCGGTGAAATTTCTTTAGCGCACAATGGCGTGCTATTTCTTGATGAATTACCAGAATTTGAACGAAAAGTGCTTGATGTATTACGTGAACCTATGGAGTCAGCAGAGGTCACTATTTCACGGGCAATGTATAAACAAACTTTTCCAGCTAAGTTTCAACTTGTCGCCGCAATGAACCCAAGTCCAACAGGGTTTTACAATGATAATCGCAGCACGCCTGAACAAGTATTACGTTATTTGAATCGATTATCTGGACCTTTTCTGGATCGTATTGATATTCAAATTGAAGTTACCCGATTACCAAAAGGTATGTGGGCGAATACTGAACAACAGAACGAGAGTTCAGCTCAAATACAAGAAAGAGTTGCGTTATGTCGGGAGGTACAATTAAAGCGTCAAGGTAAGGCGAATGCTCATTTGGGGAGCGCTGAAACACGTGAGTTTTGTCAACTGAGTGCTGACGAGCATGATTTTCTAGAACTCGCAGTTGAAAAATTAGGCCTGTCTACGCGCGCTCACCATAAAATTTTGAAAATTGCTCGTACCCTAGCGGACATGGGAAATATGAAAAACATTCAACATGAACATATCATCGAAGCATTGTCATATCGAGCGATGGACCGACTTCTGAGGCACTTAACTGATGCAGTAGCGATTTAACCAACATATTATCAAAACACTTCTCCCCCATGCACTGAGCATAGAGCCGATTACTGCGACAACTCTCTGATACCGATGCTGTGGCTATTTTATGGCTGCAAAAAAAGCTTTTACTAATGTATTTTCTCGACTTTGGTTTAAGCAACAAATCCCCAAATCAAAAGGCTCAATGTCGCCGATATCTTTCAAATATTGGACCCGGTCTTTAACAGGACTATTTTCAACAACCACCTTAGGCGCAATACCCACTCCACAACCCAAAGCAACCATACTTACCAATGCTTCATGCCCTGAAACTGTGGCATAAATATTTGGTTTTCCTTGTTGTTTTTTTCGATACCAATACTCGAAACGCTTACGTGCTGCACCGTGTTCAGGCAATATGATCGGTATTTTTGACCAAGCAACGATGTTTTCTTGAAGTTGCTGATGAACCCTACAAGCCATTGTTGGTGCTATCACGGCCAAAGGTACATTGGCAATGTGTTGAAAATAAAACATACGTGACAGACTTTCTGGTTTTACACCAATAGCAAAATCTACAGCTTGCTGTTGAACTTGATCAAAAGCATCTGCCGCATCTCCTGTGGTTAAGACTATTTCAACTAAAGGATGTTGATGTCGAAAGCTCTCAAGCAATGCGGGCAAATGACTGTAAGCTGCTGTTACAGAACAATATATGTGAAGTTTCCCTTGCAGTTCAGCCTGTTTTTGATTCAATGATAATTGTAATAACTGCCACTGTTCGATTTGCTGTTCCGCATATTTTTGTAAGAGGAAACCCGCTTCGGTTAGTACTACCGTTCGGTTATCACGATGTAGAAGTGAGCAACCCACTTCTTCTTCAAGCCTTTGAACAACACGACTTAACGTCGAAGTACTGACGTGATTAGCTTCAGCGGTTTTCCCGAAGTGGAGGGTCTGTGTCAGATGTACAAACATTCTCAACGATTTAAAATCCATCATTCACTCTCAGTTTATTATCAAATCCTACGTTGCATTTTTTGCAACACCACCTTGCGAATATATCATTTTAAGCAACATTAGTCTTGCGTTATGATGCTTCCATCGTCGGAACTACCGACAAACACATTTAATTTATCGCCTAGTCAGAATAATACTTGACCAAGATGTGGGATAACGAGGACAGATCATGAGCAATTATTTTAATACTTTAAGTTTACGTGAAAAATTGGGCCAATTAGGCAAATGTCGTTTTATGCAACGTGAAGAATTCAGCGATGGCTGTAACTTCATCAAAGACTGGAACATTGTCATTGTCGGTTGTGGTGCCCAAGGTTTGAACCAAGGTTTAAACATGCGTGACTCTGGATTAAATATTTCTTACGCTTTACGTGAAGCAGCAATTAGCTCAAAACGTCAGTCTTGGCAATGGGCCACGGAAAATGGCTTTACTGTTGGCAGTTATGAAGAATTAATTCCGCAAGCTGATTTAGTTTTAAATTTAACGCCTGACAAACAACATACTTCTGCAGTTACAGCGGTAATGCCATTCATGAAGCAAGGTTCTACGTTAGCCTACTCTCATGGTTTCAACATTGTTGAAGAAGGTATGCAAATTCGTTCAGACATAACGGTTGTTATGGTTGCGCCAAAATGTCCAGGTACTGAAGTACGTGAAGAATACAAACGCGGTTTTGGTGTACCAACACTTATTGCTGTTCATCCAGAAAATGACCCTCAAGGTAACGGCTTAGCTATTGCAAAGGCTTACGCATCAGCAACTGGTGGAGATCGTGCAGGTGTACTTGAATCATCATTCATTGCAGAAGTTAAGTCTGATTTAATGGGCGAGCAAACTATCTTATGTGGCATGTTACAAACCGCTGCAGTTCTCGGACATCAGCAGTTAGTTGCCCAAGGTATGGATGCAGCGTACGCACGTAAGTTATTACAATACGGTATTGAAACAACGACTGAAGGCTTAAAGCACGGCGGCATCACTAACATGATGGACCGTTTATCAAACCCAGCAAAAGTAAAAGCGTTTGATATGTCTGAAGAATTAAAAGTTATTTTACGTCCGTTATTTGAAAAGCATATGGACGACATTATTGAAGGCCGCTTCTCTGCCACTATGATGGAAGATTGGGCGAATGATGATGTTAACTTATTAAAATGGCGCGAAGAAACGGCTGAATCTTCTTTTGAAAAAGCAGCTGATTGTGACATTGAAATTACTGAACAAGAATACTACGACAAAGGAATTTTTGTTGTTGCTATGGTGAAAGCGGGGGTTGAATTAGCCTTTGAAGCTATGGTTGCTGCTGGCATCATAGAAGAGTCTGCATACTACGAGTCACTTCACGAAACACCACTTATTGCTAACTGTATTGCACGTAATAAATTATACGAAATGAATGTTGTAATTTCTGATACGGCTGAATACGGTAACTACCTATTCACTCATGCTGCACAGCCTTTACTTGCTGATTATGCAAGCAAGTTGTCGCTTGAAGAGTTAGGTGAAGGATTAAAAGAAAGTTCAAATGGCGTTGATAACGTGCGTTTGATTGAAGTTAACGAAGCAATTCGCAGTCATGGCGTAGAAAGTGTTGGTAAAAAACTACGTGGTTATATGACTGACATGAAGAAAATTGTGGAATCAAACCAATAATTAAGATGAAATAAATTGTATATAAACAGCTTTGCAGCGTCATCTCGGGGGAGAATACTTTAAGTCAGGTAATAAGTTCATTTGAATTTTCCTGACGGATAAGTAACAAACTGCAGACAAATTATTTATATAAATAGTTTTTTGCTTGCTGCAAAGTGGCGGTATTGGTTTCTGGAGCCAATATCGCTTTTTTTATGCTGAAATATAAAGCAAAAATTTTAGTTAAATCAGAGAACTTAAAAGAGAGATTACAATGACAGAATTGATGAATGTTACTTTAACTAAGGCCGCGAACATTTACTTTGATGGTAAAGTGACTAGTAGAAAAGTAACGTTACCAGACGGTTCAACTAAAACCTTAGGTATTATGATGCCCGGCGAATATACATTTGCTACTGAAGAAAAAGAGCTCATGGAAATTATGGCGGGTGATGTAGAAATATTATTACCCAATGAAACGCTTTGGCAAACCATTTCAGGTGGTGAACAGTTTTATGTAGATGCTAATGCTAAATTTGATATTAAGGTTAAAAGTATCACTGATTATTGCTGTTCTTATATTAGTAACCAAAAATAAAACGTCACTCTACTATATATAACTGAAAATACCTCCATGGATGGAAGTAAAAAACATACAATCTAGAAATGTCTTACTTGTTACCCTTCATGCTTTTACTCATTTAAACCGCGAGCCTACTCTATTAAACGTGTAATTAATTTTGGTTAGTGCACAGAGAAATGCTTTATTCAGCCAAAACATTGATGATTTACTATCAATGGTCTGCATTTAATGAAAAAATTGTCATTACTAAACATTGCTGACACATAAACAATGAAACTTAATAAGACCACTCAAAAAATCGATAACAACGTATGTAAAGCTCTCACTATAGCTTGTGAAGATTTTTTACATGAAATTGATGGTTTTAACTGGCTAACACACAGAGCTAATTACACCAATTTCCCAGCAAGTTTAGTCGTGACCTGTATTTTTGATATCGATGCTGAAGTTATTGCTGCCAAAGAGAATAAATTAGATGATGTATTACGTGACGTGATCCAAAAGCAGTTACTTAAAGTCGGAATAGTCTTGAAAAACGTTCGTCATAATGTGCATTTAGATAGCGAGGAATCTTGTTTACGTGAACACAATGGGCAATGGCCTGATAGGCTAAAGTTAAGAGTTAACAAGCAAAAACCGACAAAAAGTAGTCATTTCCGCCGGTAAGATATTTATTAATTTGTTCCTTTATAGTATTGCGAACTACCACAGGCTCCTGCTCAGTGCTCTCATAAAAAACCTTCACTTGTAATTACAGGCTTTCCGAGGTAATTGCGTAACAATCACAAAAACTTTTTACTCTCTTCGCATTATGTCATTAGTTTTGAAAAAAACATGATCCCCTTACAAGATCCAGTCACTAGCATGCCTTGAGATATGCTTAATTTACCATCTACTTTTTGCCATAATATATAAGAGTTTGTAATTTTTAGCCCGTTGCCTTCTTAAATCGACTTAATTCGTTGTTTATCTCAATTAAACCTTTAGATATAGCGAGTTACTTAGGTTTAAATAACAAGATGATGCTTTTTACCCCATTTAAACATATCAATAGAAGCTTTTAAAATGTAATTATTCAATGAATATCAGCATAAAAATCTCTTAACTAATACTATTTTTGGCAACTTGATGGATAATCGTTTTCAAACTATGATTAATCACTATTAATTTATTTCACTGTTTTTGCTGAAAATAACTTCAAATCAGATTATGATCGGGTATATATTTATTTTGGTTTCATTGAGCAAATATTCTATGTTGAATTTTTTACCCAGTCTGCTTATTCACATTATTTCGTTGACTATTTATACTATTAATACAATTTTCTGGTTAATTCCAATTATTGTCTTTTCGTTCTGTAAGGCTATTATCCCTCTAAAATTTTCTCAAACAATATTCAGTTATTTGTTAGATCAAATGGCAAGCAATTGGGTGGGTGTAAATACGTTAATTCAAAAACTATTTAATAAAACACAAATAAATGTTACCGGTTTAGAGCAGCTCACCATGAAAGAATGGTACTTAGTGATTTGTAATCATCAAAGCTGGGTTGATATTGTAATATTACAACGCATAATGCATGGCAAAATCCCTTTCTTAAAATTTTTCCTTAAGAAAGAACTGATTTTCGTGCCTTTTTTAGGCTTGGCTTGGTGGGCACTCGACTTTCCATTCATGAAACGTTATAGCCAGTCTTTTATCAAAAAAAATCCTCATTTGAAAGGTAAAGACGTTGAAACGACTCGTAAAGCTTGTGCTAAGTTTAAGCATAAACCTGTCAGTATTATGAATTTTATTGAAGGTACGCGCTTTACTCATGAAAAGCATAATAAACAAAACTCACCTTTTCAACATTTACTAAAACCTAAAGCGGGTGGTATTGGCTTTGTATTAGAAGCAATGGGGGGAAATTTGCATAAAATAGTAAATATTACTATTCAATACCCTGGAGGGATCCCTACTTTTACTGATTTTTTAAGAGGTAAAATAAAGCAAGTAAATGTTAACGTTGAAGTTTCTAGAATTGAGGACGAATTTATTGGGAATTATGTTAGCGATCGCGCCTTTAAAATTAAATTTCAAAAATGGGTAAATCAACTTTGGCTTGATAAGGACCAAAAACTGATAGAGTTTAATAACGACAACTACTCGAAATAACATTGAAAAGTAAAGAGGTATTTAAATGAGTGAACTAATTAGTACATGGATTAATAACCAAGGTATCGCTCCAGACTATTTAGCAATGAGTACGCTCATTGTAGGCTGTTTATTTATTTTGGTCATATCTTCAATAAGTTATTATCTTGCGAAGCATCAGGTTTTGGTTTTGGTTCATAAAATTGTCACACGAACAAAGAACTCTTGGGATGATCTTTTACTTGACCATAATGTTTTTTCTCGATTAGCCTTGTTAATCCCCTTGTTATTATTGCTCTTTTTAACACCTATTTTTCTCCCTGTAGAAACGATGCTCAGCACATTTTTAATCGTGTTAGCTAAAATAGCGCTTAGTTTTCAAACGGCTCGATCAGTCAGTGCTATTCTTAATGTGATTAGAAGTTTATATCAGCGCACCGCTCGTGAGCGTTACCTTCCCTTAAGTTCTACGATCCAAGTGATAAAGCTGGTGATTTATCTTGTCGCAACAATTTTAGCTGTTTCCTTCATTTTAGATAAATCACCTTTATATTTACTCAGTGGCTTGGGTGCATTAACCGCCGTTCTACTATTAGTATTTCAAGATACGATAAAAGGCTTAGTCGCCAGTATTCAAATTTCAGCTAACAAAATGGTTGCCCCTGGTGATTGGATTGAGATACCAAATTATGGCGCTGATGGTGACGTAATTGAAATTGGTTTAAATACCGTAAAAGTGAAAAATTTTGATAATACGGTAACAACCGTTCCGACTTATGCCTTAATTAATGGCTCATTTAGAAACTGGCGAGGTATGCTTAACTCAGGTGGTAGACGGATTAAGCGTACGATTATTATTGATATCAACAGCATTTCATTTTACCAAAACGAACAGGTTACAAAGCTAAAAGAAATTAGCTTGTTAAAAGAATACTTACAGCAGAAATCTGATGATATTACGGTGAGTTTACAAGCCAATAACCTGTCTGATGATAATGTAAATAGCCGACAACTAACCAATGTCGGCACCTTTCGAGCTTATATGGAAGCTTATTTACACAACCATGAAAAAATACACCACAACATGACCTGTATGGTTAGACAATTAGCTGCAACAGAAGCCGGCCTACCACTAGAAGTGTACTGTTTCAGTAATGATCAAAATTGGCAGAATTATGAAGGTATTCAAGCCGATATTTTTGACCATTTGTTTGCTATGGCGCCTATTTTCAATTTACGTATTTTTCAACATCCTACCGGCCACGATTGGCATAGTAAATAGCGAAGGTTCACTACCCTAATGCTGACGTAGTACGCCTTCTTGCATTGTAGACGCGACAAGCTGTCCTTGACGATTGAATATTTGTCCTTTCACTAAGCCTCGACCACCGCTCGCTGAAGGACTGTCCATCACATAAAGCAACCAGTCATCAAAACGAAATGGACGATGAAACCACATAGCATGATCAATAGTCGCAATTTGCAGGTTCGGTTTCCAGTGGCTTAGGCCATGTGGATATAAAGCAGTTGGTAAAAAGTGGAAATCAGACGTATAAGCCAACATATATGTATGAATACGCAAATCATCAGGTAATGAGCCGTTTGCTTTGATCCACAATTGTGATTTAGCTTCAGTCTTTTCTGGGTTTAGCCAGTTATAAGGCTTAACAGGGCGCATTTCTATTGGTTTTTCTGCCAGAAATTTACCTCTCATTTCATCAGGTATTTTATCTTGGTTTTCAATAATATAATCCGTATAAGAAGCCAATTCCTCTGGCTGAGGTACATCAGGCATGAGGTCTTGATGTTCAATACCTTTTTCGTGTTGTTGAAAAGAGGCGGTCATATAGAAAATATCTTTGCCATTTTGAATAGCTTTAACGCGTCGGGTGCTAAAACTTTTACCATCACGAATATTCTCAACCTCATAAACCACTGGTTTACTGGCATCGCCAGGGCGTAAGAAATAAGAATGAAGAGAATGCACATTACGCCCAGAGTCTACTGTTTCTTGTGCGGCTGAAACGGCTTGCCCCATAACCTGTCCGCCAAATAGTGCTCGCAAACCTAAATCTTGACTTTGACCACGATAGATCCCTTGTTCGATTACTTCTAATTGCAATAACGAAGATAGATCATCCAACACTTGACTCATAATATTTAGCGCTCACTTATATAAAATTTCAACCACTAGTATATTTATAATTTATATTTTTAGCGACACATTAAAACTGTTGAAAATTTATACTACGCGAGTTAGTATGAATCTAATTGTGTTAGTTAACACTAAAAAAGTAGAGATGTAGATGGAAGCTTTATTAGATAGAGAAGTGTTATTAGAAAGAAGACAACCGACCCATGAAGAAGCATCTCTATGGGATAGACTTTCACTCGCGCAAAAATTTGCTGCAAGTAGCATGACACAATTTGGATATGACTTATCGTTTATTAGAAATAGTAATAGTGGCAGTTTGGCTATTTTGCAATGTAATGGTAAGGCAGCAACCATTAATGATGAAGGTGAAGTGAATTCAACTCCAGATATTATAATTCGTCCTTAATCTAAATTTTTAATCTATGTTACCTTAAAATATTAAACTAAAATGAAAAATGCACCCTAAGCATTTTTCTTAGTATTTGTGAGTAACAAAGCTTCAATTAAAGAAATATAACCACTCAAATTATTACTTGACCACATGCGTTTTACGCTTGCTTCTTGTTTAGTCACATGGGCTACAAGCTTTTTAAAAGCTTCATCACCATAACTTTCATAGCACTTTTTCGCAATCGGTTGCAGCTTTCCTTTACCTTTCGAGCACTCAATAAAAATAGCAGCATAGTTATTAATGAGTGGTGTAATTATTTCAATTGTTTCAAGTTCAAGAATCTCACTATCCTTGATTATTTGTAATCGATGCTTTACAAAATCTTCATGTCGTTTGGCAATTATCGCCATGGCGTCTATATAATATTTGTTTTCTTTTTTAGCACTAATTGACTCTTTTTTTGCACTAAATAAGGCTCGTTGTAAGCCTTCAGCGCGAAAATAAAAATATATACTTAAACCAATAAATACACCTGAGATGGACAATACAAAAATCATATAAACCTATCAATATAATAAAAATGTTCGATCAGACTTTAGTGGTTTCACTTAAGCGCGATAGAAAAATATATGGATCAATATCTTGAGCAGTTGGCAAACCATAGGCATAACCAATTTGAACCGAATAATGCCCTAAATTAGCAAAGAATCTTACCTTAATAGCAGCAGCTAAACTATTTAATTTTTCCGCTATTTCATCTTCCGTTTGATGAGGACCTAAGAGTAAATACTCACCATCGTTTATTGTACCAGCTTCATCAAATTCACCTTTTGATTCATTAAGTAAGGTGGCTAATGTTTTCGAAACTTCTTGCATGATTTTCGGATTGAAGTGGAACGTTAGCTCTTGCCAATTGATCACTGATAAATAACCAACAGCTAATGGATAGTCATACTTTCTTGCCATTTTATAATTGAGCTGATAATTTTTTTTAGTTTGAGCCGGGGTAACTAAATATGATAATGGCTGTTCTATTTCATCGTACACTTTATTTAGCCGTAATGTTCTTTGCCTTAAACCGAAAAAAACAAACATAACCGACATGAGAACAACAACTAGAATTAATAAGTATATTATTTCTTTTTGAGCTATATATTTTTCTTGAAATTTGCTTTGCAATTTACTTTTCTCGGGCAAATTTAGTAGAAAATTTCGACTTCTATTATTTGCACTTCCAGCTTTGTTGGCGTTAATAATAAAAGATGGTTCATACTTTATCTGAAATTGCTGAAGAAGCTTAAGATAATTTTTATGAATGACCAGCGCACTTTTATAATCACCTTTTAGTTGATACATCTCACTGAGCAGGAGTAGTAACTTACTTTGCTTTTCTGACAAGTTTACGTTTTTCGCGCTTAGCTCCGCAAGTTGAAGGTAATGTTGATATAGAGCTTGATTATTTAAAAGGCTTGCCGTCTCAGCCAATAAAATTAATGAGGTTAAATAGGGTTTATTCAAATTTTTTTCATTGAAGGTAACGCTTGCTGATAATAGCCTATTGTGTGAGTCTCGAAAATTTTTCTGTTTGAGTAATACCTCTGCTAATCCTAATTCAGCGTAAGCAACACGAATAGGTGCACTTTTATTTTTACTGTGCATTTTCGCTTCCCAATATGCACTGTAAGCATCATCAAGTAAATTTAGTTGAAAATATGCACGGCCTAAGTGCAGATAAGTTTGATCAACATTTGCTAATTTGTCTAAATCAAATCTTAATGTTAATAACTTATTCTGCATTGTTAGCGATGTATGAGATTCACCTAAATAATAATAAGCAGTTGCTAATATCTCTAAAAGACAAAGATGGTCGCTATATTGAGGGTTTGCCTTGATTAAGGTATCAACTTGTTTAATATCATTCATCGCCAAATCATTTGCATTTTGTCGGGCATAGGTCATTGCTCGAAAACTCAACGCAATTAAACGATATTTTAAAACTTCTGGGGTATCTGCCATTAAAATAACGCGAGTTGTCAGATTTTGAGTTTGCTCGTACTTTTCTTTCAAATAATAACCGTTGGCGGATTTAAGTAACAAATTAAATCTTATTGATGGGTCAAGCCCACGAAGAGAGAGACCATCTTGAGCAAACTGAAAAGCTTCATTATCTTCTCCTCTATTACTTGCAATATCAGCAAGAAGAACAAATGTCTTTCCAAGGGTCTGAACCGTGTAACTTTCACGAGACCCCAGCACTTTTATCGACAAGGCAATAATATCTTCATAAGGAAGATTTTCAGACTCTTGCAAAAAATAGTATTCAACTTTTTCGATGTTTTGCTCAATGTTTAACACTGTATTGGCAAAAGCATGTGTAGAAACTATTAAACAACAAAGGATCAACAGCAATTTATGAGGCATTATTAGCTAAAGTCCTTTATTTGGTTAGCATTCATAGTGTATAAATTTATCGATTATTTATAGGTTTAACTTAAAGTTCGATAAATATTCATAATAAAGGTTTACAAGCATAGTTCAACGCTTATAATGATTTTAGAGTTTCTAAAACTCGAAAAGGGCAAATCTAGTGAAAGCTAGAGACGCAAAGTTACCGGTCTAAGGGGAAACCTAAGATAGCGGAACTGCCAAATTTAGATATAGTGGGGGCTTGTCTTTATTTTGAACAGTTAGCTTTCGGTATACTTTGCGTGCCTTCCCTTCTTTTAAGTATTAATTTCATCTCGACTCCTCCATCTATTATCAGAATTAATAGTAAAACTATTGTTTTTCTTTAAAAATAAATATGTCTAGCACTTTGCTTGTTTTTACTAGAAAATGGTCTATCAGGTTTTTAATAAGGTGTATATATTGGGATGGAACAATGAAATATCATGATTCCATAGAACAAGCTGAGCTAAAAATGAACATGGCGGTGAAGAAATTACTGTTATGGCATTTACCTGTCAGCCCAATTAATTATGCCGTTAGCTATGAGTATATTAATAAGAAGAATATTCCGTTAAATGCAGCTATTGAGAATCAACTTGCCCTAGGTAAAAAAATCGATAATTTTTTTATTGAAGAGAACTATCGTCAATTCATTTTAGGACAAAGTAAGTTAAGAGATGAAATTATTGATGATCTTGATGAAGTTGTGATAAACGTTGAAAAAAACAGTCAGAAATCTTCATCAAGTATTAATAAACTTATCTCCAATCTAGATAGTAATATTGCTCAACTTCAATCTAACGATAAACAAAAAATAATTTCCGCTGCAAATAGCATACATCATGCATCAAAAATGTTTAAACAACACCAACAAAAACTTGCTGAACATATTGCCTTAACCCGTAAAAAAACACTGGCACTGCAAGTTGAATTAAAAGAAGCACGTAAAGAAATTTATATGGACCCTCTCACCGGCCTGTATAACAGAAAAGCACTCTCTAAACATTTAGATTTATGGTTAACAGAAGATCCAAGCCAGCAAGTGGCCGCCATTGTCGTGAGCGTTGACCAATTATCATCCATTAATAAACAATTTGGTCACTTAATTAGCGATGTTCTATTATCAAAAATAGCCAATAAAGTGAGCAGTTATGTTGATGACAGCGGTTTACCTATTCGTTCTGGTGGTGATGAGTTTTTACTTTTATTACCCGGTGTTGATAAAAACAGTGCTAGAGAGATAGCGGATAAAATAATGCAGGGCGTTGAAAAGCTTCGCTTTGTTAGTAGTAAGTCTGGTGTTAGATTACCTCAAATGACATTATCTATTGAGGTGGAAAATTTTAATGTTGCAGAAAACGCAAATAGTATTTTAAAAAAGGCGCGTAGTTTGTTGCCTAACACCCCGCTAAAACAATAATTCATCCTTGATAATACGGTACCTTAATCCGCGTAACAACAGTGCAATTTCTCCCCTGATCTTTTGCATTGTATAATGCTTTATCGGCTTGTTGGATTAACTCATTACTAGAGTCACCGTGGTTAGGATAAATAGAAATACCAATAGATAAAGTAACTTTTTCTAAAGAGTTATCTTGATATATGATTTTTTGTTCTGCAACACATTTTCTCAACTTTTCAGCTAATACATGAGCTTCTCTAACCCCAGTATCAGGACATAAAATGCAAAATTCTTCACCACCATAACGACACGCTATATCTTCTAAACGTAAATTGATTGTAAATTGCTTCGCCACCATCACTAACACTTGATCACCCGCTTCATGGCCGTAACTGTCATTAAAGTTCTTAAAATGGTCAAGATCAATCATTAAAACGGCCAAACAACTTTTGTGTCTCTCCGCTCGATTCAGCGCTTGTTCAAATGCTTCCAGCATAAAACGCCGATTATAAAGCTCGGTCAATGGATCTCTAATTGCCTGATCACGTAAAATATCTTTCAATTGAATATTAACCATAGCACTACTCAATTGCGGAGCTAAACTTTTGATTAAGTTTTGAAACTTAATATCAATAATTTTATCTTCAGAAACTAACTGTAATATTCCAATAAACTCTCCTTCATGCATAAGGTCGTAACTATAACTATGTTCTGATATATAATGCCGATTTAATGGTTTATGATCTATATTTTCAGCTTGCAGTAACCAACGGTTTTTTGTCAAGGTAGCAATGTCATTATGCCAATCCTCACCCCAGTGGCTTATCTCATCCAATGAATTCTCTTTATCAAGTAGAAAAATAGCACCACTTAATGAAGGTAATAGTTTCGGCATTATATTCAATAAAACAATTGCTGCATCATCTAAAGTATATGCTGCGTTCAGCATTGTTGTCAGGGTTTGAATAAGAGTGATCTCTCTTGTTCTGGCAATGATACGTGGCTCTTGCAAAGCACGCTCATTATTCACCGCTTTTTTTATTAGACTTATTGCTAAAACGCCAAAAAACACCATAACTACAAGCGAAACAAAAATAATGCCTAAAAAACTCCAGCGCATATTCAAAATTGTCTGTTGGTAAATTCCGGCGTGCATAGATGCTCTTATTATAAGATTTGACTTCTTATCATAAAGTGCTAAATACACCATGTTATTTTTTAGAGTGTTACTGTATCGATATGAGATACCTTCATTATTAATCAAGGCGTCAGCAATTTCTGGACGATCTAAATGATTTTCTAAATCTTGTATTTTAGTAAAATGAATATCAGAATCAGCAAGCACCTTACCCTTTGTATTAATATAGCTTATACGCGATGATGACATTTTCGCCACACGAATAGCTATTTTTGATAAATACTCTGTTGGTATTTCATCATTAACAGCACGTGACTTATTTTCTAATAAAGGTGAAGCGAAAGACGCAAAAATTCGCAACTCTTGTTCAAGTTGTTCGCGTAAAGTTTCTTTTAAATGAAACTCTATACCGACTAAACTAATGATAAAAATTGTTATCATTACAGAAATAGGCATGACTATTATTTTATTATGTAGCTTCATGCTGTATTTTATGGAATTCCTATAACTACCTATTCCTGTTAAAGAAAAGGTAGTGTTTAGTTAGAAAGACCTAGGATCAAACTAATATATGTTCGTCCTTTAATTGTTTATCTCCTATTTACGCTATTTTTGGATCCTAAGAGTAATATATAACTATAGTTCAACAATCACGCACTGTACAAAAAACAAACAATTTAAATTATAATGAGTGATTCTTAGTAGATTATTTGCTAAAAATCAAAGAATTATGCATTGCTGATGCTTAGCTCAAAAAAATCAACGACAGCCTAAGCCTTTTCTCATATACTCAGGGTAGTGTAAAAAATCCTAACGACTAAGAGAGAAATAAGTTATGAAAAAAATTACTTTAGCTGTTGCTGCTTCGCTTATGTTCGCATCTCCTGTTTTTGCTGGTGATGCTGCTGCGGGTAAAGCTAAGACAGGCATGTGTGCTGCCTGTCATGGAATTGCTGGTATTTCTGCTGTTCCAATGTACCCAAACCTTGCCGGTCAAAAAGAAGCTTATATTGCTAAACAATTGAAAGACTTTAAAGCGGGTAAACGTAAAGATCCTGTAATGGCACCTATGGCTATGATGTTAAATGATGAAGATATCGCTAATATTGCGGCTTATTACGCTAGCTTAAGATAAACTCAATAATTATTGTTGAATACATTCTCATTAATAATTGATATTAAAAAACGCTCAATTGAGCGTTTTTTGTTTAAGCATTATGCTGTTGGATCATTTCAAGAAATTCATGCCCATAACGTGCAAGCTTAGTGTCACCGATACCACTAATGTTTAGCATTTGCTGCGGGGTTTGTGGTTTAACTCGAGCTAACTCTGACAATGTAGCATCATTGAACACAATAAAAGGCGCAATATCTTCAGTATCTGCAATAGTTTTACGTAAACTACGCAACTTCATAAACAACCCTCTATCATAGCGATTATCAGTTTTTTCTTGTTTCCAATAACTGGCTTTCTGCAATCTAGGTGAGGCTAACATTAAGGGTTCTTCGCCCTTTAAGACTGTTCGTGATGCTTGTGTTAAACATAATGCTGACTGCAAAGAAATATCTTGTTGTAAAAAACCTAAATGGATCAATTGCCGAATAATAGCAAACCAATATCCTGGTGTTTTACTCTTACCTATCGCAAAAGTTGAGACTTTATCATGTTCCAACTTCTTCACATTTTCCGTTAATTCACCGCGTAATACTTGCACTACATGTTCAATATCACCTTTTTGTTGAATACGAAAAACGCATGATAAAACTTTCTGTGCTGCTTCAGTGGCATCAAATTGGCTGGGTGGATCTAAGCAAATATCACAATTACCACATTTTTTAGTGGTAAATTCTGCAAAATAATTGAGCACGACTTGTCGACGACAAGTCTGGGCTTCAATAAAGCCTTTCATTGCTTGGAATCTTTGCTGCTCTACATTTATTCTTTCCTCATTATCCCCATCCGCAATGCGTTTTGAAATACGATCGACATCTTTCTCATCATATAAAAACAATGCTTCTGCTGGTAAACCATCCCGTCCGCCTCGCCCAATTTCTTGATAATAAGACTCCAACGTTCTTGGTGGCTCAAAATGAATAACATAGCGAATGTTTGACTTATTAATACCTAAACCAAAAGCGACGGTTGCAACAACAACCTGAATATTGTCTTTGGCAAAGCCATCTTGAACAATATTTCGCATTTCAGTTTCCATGCCTGCATGATATGCCGAACAATTAATACCCGCACTTGCTAACATTTTTGATAACTTTTCTACTTGCCAACGGCTATTACAATAAACAATGCCACAGTCATCACCACGCTTTTGGATGTAACGTAATACCTGATGGTCACCTTTATATTTATCTGCCAATGTAAAACGGATATTAGGGCGATCGAAGCTGTCTAGATGAATATAGGGATCATTCAAGCCTAGCTGGAGGAGAATATCTTTACGTGTTGTCACATCAGCAGTCGCTGTTAACGCCATTACCGGGACTGAAGGAAATCTTTGTTTGATGGTATGGAGTTGAGTGTACGCTGGACGAAAGTCATGGCCCCATTGCGAAATACAGTGAGCTTCATCAATTGCAAATAAACTTATCTGCATACTCAATAAGCCTTGCATAAAATAATAGTTTTTCAAACGTTCAGGTGCTATGTACAACAACTTAATTTCGCCACGCGATAAGCGCTGAAAAATATCATTTATTGTTTCTTGTTCTAAACTTGAATTTATAAAAGCGGCTGAAATACCTTGTCGAGTTAACCCATCAACTTGGTCTTTCATTAACGCTATTAAAGGTGAAACAACTATGGTTACCCCTGGCAATAAAACAGCAGGTAATTGATAGCACATTGATTTTCCGCCACCCGTAGGCATCAGCACTAGGCTATCTTTTCCCTGAAATAGTTGCAGGATAATTTCTAGCTGACCACTGCGAAAAGTTTGATAGCCAAAATGATGTTTTAACGCATTTTCAAGCTGTGGTTGTGAAACTGTAGTGAGAGCTGTTTGCAACGTAATAAACTTTATTAATAATACAATTACGGCTATTTTACCTCAGCAATAAAAAAGTCGAGAGTACTATTTTAGTATTTATTGAATGCTTTGAAAGAATAAGTGCTAATCTACTACTTAGACATCAGACCAGTTGAGTAAAAGTAATATGCATAAGCCAATAAATTTACCTGAAGAAGAAGAAAAAATAATTAATCAACTCGCGAGCTTTTGGGCAAATAACCTTCCCTTTAATAACCTCATTGGGCTCAAGGTGAGTAAATTTGATTCTAAAACATCGGAAATACGTTTTCTCTGGCAAGATAAATTAATGGGAAATCCTTTACAAAAGACACTTCATGGCGGCGTGACTGCATCGGCTCTTGATTTTGCAGGTGGTGTTGTTGTTGCAGCAAATATGATTGAGCAACTTGAGCATAAAACCACTGAAGCTATTCAGAACAGTTTGAGTTGTTTAGGAACAATAGATCTTCGTACCGATTATCTTAGGCCTGGCAGAGGCGAAGAATTTATCGCCACGGCACACATTATTCGCAGTGGAAATAAAGTGGCAGTAGCTCGTATGGAATTACATAATGAAAAAGGTGACCACATTGCGTTTGGCACAGGTACTTACTTAGTAGGCTAATCTTTACAAAAACAATCAAATCTTATCATTAACTTTTTAGATTTCGGGTAAGTAAAAAATTGAGGTCAAATTCATTGTGTTATAATTTGCCTCTTTATTTTTGATGCTAAAGTTTCCTGACAATAATGACTGTAAACAATAACAACGATCGTAATGGTGTAATAAACGCAATAAGCGCTTATGTACTTTGGGGTTTAGCCCCCATATATTTTAAATTAATTGCTGACGTTAGCTCTGATGAAATTATGGTTCATCGTGTCATTTGGTCGAGCCTGCTCTTATTATTAATTGTTGTAATTAGTAAACGGTATCGCGTGCTTATCAATACGCTCAAACAACCTAAATTGTTGGCTAAGCTAGCGTTAACTGCTATTTTTTTATTAGTAAATTGGTTCTTATTCATTTGGGCAATTAATAATGATCACTTGCTTGATGCCAGTTTAGGTTATTTTATTAACCCATTATTCAGTGTTGCTTTAGGCGTGATATTTTTAGGTGAGCATTTACGGAGAATGCAGAAATTTGCCGTTATGTTGGCTCTATGTGGTGTATTAATTCAACTTGTTGCGATAGGTTCATTACCGGTTGTTTCATTGGGACTTGCTGGAACTTTTGGTATTTACGGTTTGTTACGTAAAAAAATGCATATTGATTCTTTTGTCGGCTTATTAGTTGAATCAAGTATGATGTTACCTTTAGCCATTATCTATTGGTTGTACTTTGTTGATAGTAGCACGGCTAACATGCTGGAAAACAACTTAAATTTAAACATGTTATTAATCGCAGCAGGTGTTGTTACCACAGCACCTTTATTGTGTTTTACGGCCGCAGCAAAAAGATTAACATTATCAACACTTGGTTTTTTCCAATACATTGGACCAAGTATTATGTTTGTTTTAGCTACCTTTTATTACCAAGAAGCATTAGAACCTGCTAAGTTATTTACCTTTGCTGCTATTTGGTTCGCATTGATTATTTATAGCGTAGACTCATTAAAATCAAGAAAAGAAAAACAAATATTAGCTTCCAATGAACAGCTAAGAAGTTAATTTAGAGGGTAGAGTAATATAAAAACTTGCACCTTGCTCTAATTTGCTTTCTATTTTTATTGTGCCTTGAAGTTTTTGACTAATGATATTGTAAACGATATTCATCCCTAAACCGGTACCACCGGAATTTCTTTTGGTGGTAAAAAACGGTTCAAAAATATTGTCTAAAACATGTTGGCTCATTCCCTGTCCGTCATCTTTAAATACAATAATGGCTGTATTACCTTTTGTTTTCGATAATTCAATACTAATATTACCAACGTTTTTATCTTCAAATGCATGCTTTAATGCATTAGTGACTAAGTTGGTTAACACCTGCGCTAAAGCACCAGGAATGGTAGAAATTATAAATTCACTTACACCACTATATTGATAATTTACTCTAAAGCGTTTCATTTCAGCAGAAAGCGTCGACATAACCTCTTCAATATAATGAACTAAATCAATTTCTCTTTCTTCGCCAACCATTTGGTCAGCGGCCACTTGTTTAAAGTTATTCAGCAATTCAATTACGCGTTCTAACGCATTAGTATTTAAGTTCGAAGCTTTTTCCATACCATCAAAGTAGTTCTCCATTTCGCTGCGCGTTATCTTATTTTGTTCGAAATGTTCACGAATCTTTTGCGTACCTTCTAAAGCAGAGCTTGTTGATGTTACAGCAATCCCGAGAGGTGTATTAATTTCATGCGCGACACCAGCGGTTAACGTACCCAGTGATGCCATTTTTTCAGATTGGATTAATTGCTTCTGCATTTTTTGTAAATTTTCTAGGGTATGGCTTAATTTCCTTGTAGTTCTGCTATTTTTAACAAAAAGTAGAACAACTAAGCCAGAAATTAACACTAACAAAGTAATAAAAATAGCCATCAAAATAAGATAAAAACGTTGCTTATCTATTCGTTCTTTTCTTTCCTCTAACTCTTCATTTTTCTGATTTAACTGAACCCCTTGATCACTTATTTGTTGCTGCTGTTGCTGTAATATCTCTTTATTAGTCGATATTTTTTCAGCCATAGCAACATTCTCTTGCTCCTTATTATTTACAGAATTTTGTTGCCTCTCTAAATTATTTTTTGCTACTTTTAACTGTGTTGCTACTTGTTCCAGTTGTAACTCTTTTTCTCTAATTGAGTGTTGTTGTAACTCAATATCTTTTTTTAAAACGTTGAGCTCTGTTTTACGCTTTCCGGCAACTTCTTCTCGAAATGTTAAGTCTTTATTCAAAGCATCGAGTTTATTTGTCGTTGAAGTTATTTGATTTTGTTGTTCTATAAGCTTTTGATTTAGGGTGATTTCACGAGTTCTAATGACTTGTAATGCTAGTTCTGTTTCTCGATACAAGGTTGCAACATCAAGTTCAGTACCTCCTAACATTAATAATTCCGTGGAGATTTTTAAACCTTCGAAAACAATATTTGATTTATTCACTTCAAAACTGATAACAGACTTTTCAATATCATTAACCAAATTGATCATGACACTATGTTTGTCAGCACTATTGTCCGTGATCAAAAGTGTATCACTGCTTCTAAGTGTCGAAGCGATATCAGCAATTTCTATATTTCGATTTGAAGCAGAGAAAAACAAGTCAGTTTTTCTGCCTTCTTGAATATTTCGAATAGTTGTGACTACGATAATTTTATTTTTTATTACACGTTTCGATAGTTTTTTCTTGAGTAATTCAGCAAATCCTTCATCTCCATAAACACCGATAATAAATTCTTTTTTATCATCTTTATGTTTATTATTCCAACTTACATGTTTAATGAAATTATAGATGAAAGCAGCTTTAACTTGTTCACTACCAAGTTGCTGAGCGAAAACGGGAATAGAGGTGCAAATAACAAAACAAAAAAACATCAGCAAAAATTTGCGAATGAGTATTTTTGTTTCCTTCATTTAATGCACCTTACGTTTATGACAGTCTTACCACTTTACTTTTTTCTTTATAAAAAATACACCTAAAAGTTAAACGAATATTTAGTGTAAACATCGTAATATAGTTTGCTATTCATCAACACCAAATATGCATATTTGGTTACGACCATTTTCTTTGGCACTATAAAGAGCAGTATCGGCTTGATTCATTTGTTTCGCCAAGGGCTCTTTGCTATTACAAACCATTCCCATACTTACAGTGAAAACGATATGCTGTTCATCATGTGATACTTGAGATACTGAGATATCACGACGTAAATCATCTAATTTAGTGTAAAGTTGATCCTCGTCTGTACCATACATAATTACAGCAAACTCTTCCCCTCCTAAACGGGCAAGTAAACCAGCCCCTAAATGTTTACGCATATATAAGGCAAGTACTTTTAAAACATGATCACCTGCATCATGACCATAGGTATCATTAACTTTCTTGAAATAATCAATATCAAGCATAGCAACACAATAGGGCATATTTCTTTTAATATATTGCGGAACAAGCTGCTCTGCTTTAGTGAAAAACGCACGTCTATTAGGTAAGTCTGTTAAATAATCTGTATTAGCGGCTTTCTGTATTTGTTCAATATTGTTTAAATTTTCAATATTTTGGGTTATACGACAATAGAACTCTTCTGGACAAAATGGTTTACGAAGAAAGTCATCCGCGCCATTTTTAATAAAACGAGCAGAATGCATCCCGTTATCCGCACCAGAAATACCAATAATAGATAATTGATCACGATTATAAATTTTACGAATTTCATTAGTTAATTCAATGCCATCCATAACCGGCATTTCAAGATCAGTGATCACCAACTTAATATCGCTATGTTGCTTCAAACGCTCGAGAGCTTGCACGCCATCATTTGCTCGGTAAACACTAAAGTTACGACGTTTGAGAAGCTGAGAAACATAATTTCTTGCAGCAGAAGAGTCGTCTACTACTAAAATACCCGTACTACTATTAGTTATTTGCCAATGTAATATGCGTTTCAAATAGAGAAAGGCTTGGCTGTTCTCTTTCGGAATATAATCAACTACCGGTTGAGCAAGAATTTGCTGTCGAGTGGCTTCATCCATTTTTCCTGTCATTACGACACTGGGAATACCATGTGATAGTACACAACCTATCGCTTCACCATTTGGTGCATCAGGTAAAGCGTAATCGATAGTCGCTGCAAAAAAATCATCCTTCGTTTGTAAAATACTTTCCACTTCAGCGAGAGTAGTGGCAATAGTTACCTCATAATTTAATGCTTCGCCAATTTGTCTAATAACTCGACCGATTGGTTTGCTGTCTTCTACTACAAGTAATTGTTTTGACATATAATTTTTAACCTTATAAATATAATGGCATTAAACGAAAAGATTAATCATTTTCATGTGATCTTAAACGATAGCTTGTAAATTAGCATAGGCAACAACGAGCCATTTGCTACCTACATCTGCAAAATTTACTTGAATACGGCTCTGAGCGCCTGAACCTTCATAATTCAAGACCACGCCTTCACCAAATTTTGCATGTACAACTGATTGTCCTAATTTAAAGCCACTATTCTCAAACGTCTCCAGCGTAAACGTAGAAGAAAACTTTCCTTTCGTTGAAGGTCGTTTAACTTGGTTTTGCAGTCTTATTTCTTCTGTACATTCTGCTGGCAATTCACGTAAAAAACGGCTGGCTTTATGAAATTTTTCTTGCCCGTAAAGTCTGCGACTTTCTGCATGACACAAGTATAGCTTATTCATCGCACGTGTCATGCCGACATAACATAAACGACGTTCTTCCTCTAAACGTCCGATTTCTTCTACCGATTTTTGTGATGGGAACATACCCTCTTCTAAACCAGCAATAAACACTAATGGGAATTCTAAACCTTTCGCTGAGTGCATCGTCATAAGTTGCACAGCGGGCTCATAATCATCCGCTTGCGACTCACCGGCTTCTAGTGCGGCATGCGTTAAAAACGATGTCAGCTTGGTTTGTTCTTCTATTAATTCTGGGTCTGCCTCAAATGTTTGGCAAGCAGTAACAAGCTCGTTTAAGTTTTCTATTCTTGCTTCCGCACGTTCACCTTTTTCAGCTTGGTACATGGCTTTTAACCCACTATGCTGAATAACATAGTTGGCTTGTTGATCAAGATCTAAATGGCTAGAGTCGTCTTCAAGCTGGTCGATAACACTGACAAAGTTCTGGATCACTTTAGCGCTTCGTCCTTTTAATTCGTCATTTTTTAGCATGAACTGACACGCTTCCCACAAAGTCATTTCTAAACTGCGTGCTGCATCACGTATTAATGAAAGGCTAGTGTTACCAATGCCACGGGTGGGTGTATTAATAATACGTTCAAAGGCCGCATCGTCATCACGGTTATTTAATAAACGTAAATAAGCAAGCGCATCTTTAATTTCTAGACGTTCGAAGAAACGTTGTCCGCCATAAATTCTATAGGGCAAGCGGCTTTGTAATAATGCTTCTTCCATTAAACGTGATTGTGCATTACTGCGATATAAAATAGCAACATCATCTAAGCTGCCTGTTTTACGCCAATCAGTAATGCGACCGGCGATAAAGCGTGCTTCGTCAATTTCATTAAAAGCGGTATAAATAGATATTTTTTCACCCGCTTCATCTTCCGTCCACAACTTCTTGCCTAAACGATTATTATTGTTGGCAATGAGCTTATTCGCTGCATTAAGAATATTAGCGGTTGAACGGTAATTTTGTTCCAGTCGCACGGTTTGAGGTTCATCGAACTCATTTAAGAAACGTTGTATGTTTTCAATTTTTGCACCACGCCAGCCATATATGGATTGGTCGTCATCACCAACAATCATCACCTTGCTGGATGTTTTACCTAACATAGTTAACCACGCATATTGAATAGCATTGGTATCTTGAAATTCATCGACCAAGATATGTTTAAAGCGTTGTTGGTAATGTGCAAGTAATACCGGGTTATTTAACCAGAGTTCATGCGCTCGCAGTAATAGTTCAGCAAAATCAACTAAACCCGCTCTATCACAAGCTTCTTGATATCCGCTATACACTTTAACAAAGGTTTGCTCCGTTGGATCGTCATACACCTCAATGTGTTGCGGGCGAATGCCTTCATCTTTTTTACCATTGATATACCACTGCATTTGTTTAGGTGGCCAACGTTTCTCGTCAATTCCTAACGAACGCACGATGCGTTTTACTAAACGAAGCTGATCATCGGAATCAAGTACTTGGAAGTTTTGTGGTAATTTCGCTTCTTGAAAATGCATACGAAGTAAGCGATGTGCTAAACCATGGAAAGTCCCTATCCACATGCCATGCACATTACCTTCAACCGTTTTTTCTACACGAACGCGCATTTCTGCGGCCGCTTTATTGGTAAAAGTAACCGCTAAAACACTATGTGATGAAGCCTTTTCAACTTGCATTAACCAAGCAATACGTTGTACTAAAACTCGAGTTTTACCGCTACCTGCGCCAGCCAAGACCAACATATTTTGTAGTGGTGCAGCAACAACATCACGTTGTTTTTCATTGAGTGATTCAAGTAGTTCAGAAACGTCCATAACGGGAAAATAACCTTAGAAAAGTTGAAAGTAAAGTATAGATAAAATTATAACAAGTGATAAAGTTCGCTAATATCAGATAATTCAATATGAGGTAAAACAGTCAGCGGTTTGCCAACATCGTAGCAAGAAACCCATGCCGTTTGACAGCCTGCATTGATAGCGCCTTGAATATCAGAACGACCACAATCACCCACATGTAGTAACTGTTCAGGTTTTATTAATAACTTATCACAAGCCGCATCAAACATATCAGTGTAAGGTTTTTGCCTAAATTGTATCTTATTATTTCGAGGTGTTGTCAATAAATCACCTGCATGAAAGCGATGCTGAAAATATTGTGAAATCGCTATTTTGTCGGTATCTACATTACCATTACTAATGGCCACTAATGGATATTTATTTTGTAGCTTTTTCAATAATTGATGAACGGCTTCTGGTACAACAAAGTCACTTCGTTGTAGAACGAAATAATCCAATGCTTTTTGTGCTTCATGTTCAGCAACATCTTCAGAAAATCCCAATGCTTGCATACCCAATGTATAAGTGGCTAAACGAATGTCACCTACATGGTGAACTAATTGAGGGTTTTCTTTAAGCACTTGCTGATGAAACGGCTTCCAAAAGAGGTAATTAAATACTCTATTATTTACGCCCTTGATAAGTGTAGTATTCACTGAAAATAATTCAGAAAAGTAGGCAACCATTTTTGCATCCGTTGCCATCATTACCGGGTAATTACTGTACAAGGTATCGTCAAGATCAAAGCTAATCGCTTTAAAGGATTCTAAACGACGGTAAAACTTCATCAGCTCTGTTATTTATAAAGTTGTTGAAAAAGTAATTTCGCAACAAGTTTTCTAAATTGACTAAGTAATAAGGTATCCATACGGGGATCAAAATGATCGGCATCTGCACTGCTTATCGCTAAAAAACCTATAACATCATCTAGGTGGTTGAGCTTAATTAACACCACTGAGCCTTCTTGATGTTGAGAAAAAATAAGTTCCTGCTCACTTTTTTGTAAACGGCCAAAGTAGTAGTCTTCTTTGGATAAGCGATTATTCATTACACCAGCACAGTCGTTTTTCACAATACTTGAATGTTCAACCACCGTATTTTCTTTTAACCATACTTTTAAGCATGATAACGACAATAACTCTGTCGTTGCCTGATACAAACAATCAAGTAACTCATCAGCTGAACTGCAATCTAATAAGCGTAAATATAGATCACTGTATAAAGCAAAAAGTTGCTCATTCTGATTAGCAATCGCCATTAATTGGGTGATTTCTTCTTCTAATCCATGGATTTTATAACGTTGCTGACTTTGCTGTCTTTCTACTAACGATACCGTACCACGGTTCTGATCTGACAAGCGTAAGCTATTAATCAGTTCCGGGTTACGATTAAAAAATTCAGGATTATCATGTAAATAATCAACAATGAGATCATCCGTTAAAGTTAATTCATCTAACTGTATTGTATTTGAGTCGCTCAATTTATTTCTCTACTTCTAATTTTTTGTCTATACATTCGTTTTTCAGGCATTCGCATTGCAAATACTTACAAGTTCAATTGCCCGTCAAATACATGTACCGCTGGACCGGTCATCTTTACTGAGTTACCTGGTCCTTTCCAATATACTTTTAACTTACCGCCAGGTAATTCTACGGTAACATCTCGACCTAATTTATTTTGTGTTTGTCCAATAACTACAGCGGCACAAGCGCCACTACCACAAGCCAAGGTTTCAGCAGTTCCGCGTTCATAAACGCGAAGTTTAATGTAGTCTGGAGATATAATTTCCATAAAGCCAACATTCACCTGTTGAGGAAATCGTTCGTGATGTGACAACGCTTTTCCTAGTGTTTCAACGGGCGCGTCAATAATAGAGTCAACCGTCAAAACACAATGCGGGTTACCTAATGAAACAACGCCACATAATACCGTTTCTTCATCACTACGCAGAATATAAGTACCTTCTACTTTTTGGGCTGTGAAAGGGATTTGGCTAGGTTCAAACTTAGGTGTTGGCATATTCACTGAAACGTTACCATCACGCTCAACAAATAACGTCATTTTACCAGACTGCGTTGAGACCTTAATTTTATTCTTGTTCGTTAACCCTTTTAAACGCACAAACTTAGCAAAACAACGCGCACCATTGCCACATTGACCGACTTCACTACCGTCAGCATTAAAAATACGGTAATGAAAATCTAAATCAGGATCATACGGCGGTTCAACAATTAAAACTTGATCAAAGCCAACACCGAAATTTCGATGGGCCAAATGCTTTATTTGTTCATTCGACAAATAAACATTTTGTGTGACATTGTCGAGTACAAGGAAGTCGTTACCTAAACCGTGCATTTTTGAAAAATTAACTAACATTTACTTCCCATATTCTATTTTATACTTACTTTGGTAACAAAGACTCACCTTGCCACAGTTGCTCAATTGTTTCACGAGCACGGATCAAGTGATGTTCGTCACCATCTACCATTATTTCTGCGGCTTTAGGACGACTATTATAATTCGAGCTCATGGTGAAACCGTATGCTCCCGATGAACGAATAGCTAAAAAATCACCTTCAATAATACGCAGTTCTCGTGCTTTGCCAAGAAAGTCACCCGTTTCACAAATAGGACCAACAATATCGTACGTTTGTTTTTTAGTGGCTTCGTTTTTCTCTACTTCAATAATAGCTTGCCATGCTTGATATAACGACGGACGAATTAAATCATTCATCGCTGCATCAACAATTGCAAAATGTCTATCTTGATTTGTTTTTAGCAACTCAACTTCAGTCACCAAGATTCCTGCATTAGCCATAATGGCACGACCAGGTTCGTAAATCAGGGTTATATCTCGATCAGCCAACTTATCAGCAATCGCTTTTGCATATTCTTTTGGGTGTGGTGGCTTTTCATCGTCATAACAAACACCCAATCCTCCTCCCACATCAATATGAGATAAAGTAATATCTATTTTCGCTAAACGGTCTACGAGAGCTAGTACACGGTCTAACGCATCTAAAAAGGGTTTAACTTCTGTTAGCTGGGAACCGATATGACAATCAATGCCATTCACTGCAATATGTGATAAACCGCTGGCGTGCTGATACAACTCAAAAGCATCATCAATGCTAATACCGAATTTATTTTCTTTTAAGCCGGTAGATATATATGGATGTGTACCCGCATCTACATCAGGATTTACTCTTAAAGAAATTGGCGCAATCATATTCATACGTTTAGCAACCTGCTGAATACGTGTTAATTCAGCCGCTGACTCTACATTAAAACAATAAATACCTTTCTCTAAAGCGAAGGTAATCTCATCTGATTTTTTACCCACCCCTGAGAATACCACTTTACTGGCATCTCCACCCGCTTGCAGTACTCGTGCGAGTTCACCTTTTGAAACAATATCAAAACCACTGCCTAATCGAGCCATGACATTTAAAACAGCAAGGTTACTATTCGCCTTCACCGCATAACACACTAAGTGTGGTTTATCGCCAGCAGCTTGGTCAAAGGCATGCCAATGACGCTCAATCGTTGCACGAGAATAAACATATAAAGGTGTACCATATTGTTCAACAAGCTTTGTAACTGCTATGTCTTCAGCATAAAGTGATGAGCTTTTGTAATTGAAAAAATCCACGATTAATTTTCCTGCGATGGTTCCGCTGATGAGTTTTGTTTTTGCTCACTTTTAGCGTGATCAGGTTGTTTTTGTGTTTTTACTTCCACAGGTTTTTGCATTAGTGGACCTTTAATTCCACATCCGCTTAAAAGCACTGATATAATAAAACACGCTAAAATAATTGAATTTTGTTTACGCATACTTGATTTATTCGATTTTTTTCTCATGATAGACGTTTTATAATCTCATGACCAACAAATAGCTAGCAAAGATGAATAAATTTCATTGCACTAGAAAAGGAAGCATTAATGAACGACAGCCAATACAATTTACTTGCCGAAGAAATTATTCTTCAAATAGAAGAAGCCGTTGAAAATTGTGGAACCGACATTGATTATGAAGGTGTTGGTGGCATGCTCACATTGACCTTTAAAAATGGCAGTAAAGTCATCATTAATAAGCAAGCCCCTTTACATGAAATATGGGTTGCGACTAAATTTAATGGTCATCATTTTCAATGTGAGAATAACCAATGGACAGACAAACGTGGCGGCGGTGAACTTTGGCAGTTTTTATCAAAAGCTATCAGCATTCAAGCCGACACCGAAATAACCATCACCGCAGGATAATTTAAATGAGCACAGCAACTGTACGCATTGCCACACGTAAAAGCGCTCTCGCTTTATGGCAAGCCGAATATGTAAAAGCACAATTAGAGCATTTTCACCCTAACATTAATGTTGTACTTGTACCTATGACAACGAAAGGCGACATTATTTTAGATACGCCATTAGCTAAAGTAGGTGGCAAAGGACTCTTTGTTAAAGAGCTTGAAGTCGCCATGTTAGAAGGCCGCGCCGATATCGCTGTTCATTCAATGAAAGATGTTCCAGTAGAATTTCCAGAAGGTTTAGGCCTAGAAGTTATTTGTCCTCGTGAAGATCCTCGTGACGCGTTTGTATCGAATACCATAAAAAGTTTGGCTGAACTTCCACAAGGTGCCGTTGTAGGTACTTCAAGTTTACGTCGTCAGTGTCAAATTAAAGCCCTACGACCAGATTTAAATATTCGTGATTTACGCGGTAACGTAAATACCCGTTTGAAAAAATTAGATCACGGCGAATATGATGCCATTATTTTAGCCGCAGCAGGCCTTATTCGTTTAGAAATGCCAGAACGCATTCAAGAATATATTGAACCAGAAGTAATGCTACCGGCAAACGGACAAGGCGCCGTTGGCATTGAATGCAGAACAGACGACGAAGCACTTAAAGCTATACTCGCACCATTAGGGTGTGAAACTACCCGTATTCGTGTGCTAGCAGAACGAGCAATGAATCG